>Ga0207647_10000054_pt1 | contig 86704 bp, 71 predicted proteins | sample KBSCornC2_FD_184295 | JGI IMG/M metagenome (GOLD analysis project Ga0207647, IMG submission 184295) | Corn rhizosphere microbial communities from Kellogg Biological Station, Michigan, USA - C2 (SPAdes) (version 2) | ecosystem: Host-associated > Plants > Roots > Rhizosphere ...
TGTGCTGTCAAGTTGTGCAGATAATGTAGAGGGAACGAAGTTCATTCCCACATCAACAAATCTTAAATTCAAAGGAGCCGATACCGATTTGGTGAAATCAAGAAAATAATTTTTTAAAAGATCTTCCTGTGTGCCAGGTTTGCGAAACACAACAATATTGTCAAGACTATGATACTTCTGTAAAAAGCGGTAAATGCCCTCAACATGAGATTTTAATGTTGTGTTTAGAATAACAAAATCCGGATTATTGTCAACACCAGCATCATTTGGAAAGCTTGCTGAAATGAAGGGAATTTTTTTTCGAAAAGCCGCATCAGCAAGTAATTTGGTTTCAGCTGCATTTGTTTGAGCAATGATCATTTCTACATCATGCATTTCAGGTTTTGCCAGTTGTGTATTGATGCTTTGTTTTCCACGACTGTCGTAAACAAAAACTTCAAGCGGTGTGCCTCTTTTTTTCAAAGAATCCAATGCTAATTCAACACCGTAATAAAAATCCAATCCCTGGTTTACAAACTTGGCCCCTGTTTTTTCATAGCGAAAATCACCAGCTGTACTAAATGCAGAATCCAAATACAAAGGAGTGAAGATGGCAATTTTGTGTTTGGGTATTTCCTGGGCATGCAAAAGGTCAAGAGCAAAAAAGAAAATTGTAAAAACAGAAATGATTTTTTTCATCATAAACTTTTAAATCCTGAAATTCCTGGTTCTCGTCTATTCCCATTCAATTGTTGCAGGTGGTTTGCTGCTGATGTCATATACAACCCTGTTGATTCCTTTCACTGAATTAATGATATCATTTGAAACGTTTGCTAAAAAATCGTATGGCAGATGGGCCCAATCTGCGGTCATTCCGTCCACGCTTGTAACTGCTCTTAAAGCTACAGTAAATTCATAAGTGCGTTCATCACCCATTACACCGACGCTGCGTACAGGAAGTAAGATGGCTCCGGCCTGCCATACCGTTGCATACAAGTCATATTTCTTCAATGCTTTAACATAAATGTCATCTGCCTTTTGAAGCAGGTGCACTTTTTCTTTTGTTACTTCTCCTAAAATTCGTATTGCCAGACCAGGGCCGGGAAAAGGGTGACGGTTAATCATGTTTTCCGGAATCCCTAATTCAAGTCCAACCTTTCTAACCTCATCCTTAAATAAAAACCGCAGGGGCTCAACTAATTCCAAATGCATTTTTTTCGGCAGCCCACCAACGTTATGATGTGATTTTATAGTTACCGAGGGACCATGTACTGAAACGCTTTCGATCACATCAGGATAAATTGTCCCCTGTCCAAGTAAAGAAACGTTCTTAATTTTTTTCGCCTCTTCATTAAAAATTTCAATGAAAGTTTTACCAATGGCTTTTCGTTTTTTCTCGGGATCGGTTTTGCCTTTTAGCTTTTTATAAAACAATTCTTTTGCATCAATGCCTTTTACATTAAGGCCAAGTTGCTTATATGTTTTGAGAACCGTTTCATATTCATCTTTACGCAACACCCCGTTATCAACAAAAATGCCATGGAGATTTTTTCCAATTGCGCGGCTAATTAAAGTTGCCGCAACAGTTGAATCCACTCCGCCGCTAATTGCCATAACAACTTTGCGATTGCCAATTTGTTTTTGAAGAGATGCAACCGTATCGGTAATAAAATGTGCGGGTGTCCAGTCCTGTGAACAATGACAAATGTTCACCAAAAAGTTGTGAAGAATCTTTTTGCCTTCAATGGAATGATAAACCTCTGGATGAAATTGCAGACCGTACAAAGGCTTTCCTAAAGAATCATTTTGAAACTTGAAAGCAGCTACAGGAATACTGTCGGTTGTTGCAAGCAATTCAAAATTTTTAGGCATTTTTGAAATCGTATCGCTGTGGCTCATCCAAACCTGCGATGATGGCAGAAGGTTTTTCAGCAAAGGGTCTTCTTTCTCCAATTGCAAAATTGCACGACCATATTCACGTTTATTACTTTTTTCAACTTTGCCGCCAAATTGCTTTGCCGTTAATTGTGCGCCGTAGCAAATACCTAAAACGGGAATTTTCTTAATCAAACTTTCTATATCAACTATAGGAGCTTTCTCATCATTCACCGAAAAAGGCGAGCCAGATAAAATAATTCCTTTAAGTAAAGAGCTGTATTCAATTGGCTTATTGAACGGAATAATCTCGCAATAAACATTGGCTTCTCTTACGGCACGTGCTATCAATTGTGTGTATTGGGAACCGAAATCAAGAATGAGAATCTTTTCTGTCATGGGAGGCAAAAATAATAAACAATGAAGGAATGAATTTATAATGAGGTACGACGGCTTGCTTCCCTTATAAAAATTTTACGGTGTAACCTCATTAAAATAAATTGCGTCTTATACCAAAACACTAATTATGAAATTTGTAATTATAGCTTTGACTGCTGCTATAACTTTAAGCTCCTGCCAGTATTTTATGGGCGAAAGAATATATGGCAATGGACATATTGCATCAAAAGAAATGCATGTTGGATCTTTTGCGGGTATCGAGGCAGGAGGTGCCATTGAAGTTCATGTAAAGCAAGATGCAACTCCATCAGTGAAAGTTGAATCAGATGAAAACCTTGTACCGTATGTCGATGTATACACAGAAGGAAATACTTTAATCATTCATCCCAAAAAGGGATTTAATCTTGATCCTTCCCGGGACATTATTGTTTACGTATCTGCACCCGATTTCAAAAGCATTGAAATCTCAGGGGCAAGTAAATTAATTAGTGACAATGCAATTACGCCGGCTGACCAGTTAAATATTACAGGAAGTGGTGCAAGTAAAATATCGATAGAGTTAAATGGCGGTAAATTAATGGGTGAAGTCAGCGGTGCATCAACACTAAATGTGAAAGGACAGGTGCGCAGTTTAAATATGGAAGCAAGCGGCGCATCAGATATAAATGGGTATGATTTAGTAGCTGAGGATGCAACACTTAATGCTTCAGGCGCCTCAGGTGTAGAAATAACTGTAAACAAAAATTTAAAAGCTGAGGCTTCAGGTGCTTCCCATATACATTATAAAGGGAATGCTTCAGTTAACCAAAATACTTCCGGTGCCTCGAGCGTGAGCAAGGAAGGTTAATCTTGGTCGTTTTACAACTTTGGACTAAATAACTATTTTTATAACGAGATGAGCTGCATCTCGTTATTTTGTGACCAATCCTGAAAAACATATAGCCCTTGTTTGCAACCCCACTCGTGAAAATGAAAAATCATTGAGTATTGCCAATAGTATTGAGCTGCTCTTAACCGGAATGGATGTCTCACATCAAATTTTTACTGAAACATGGCCGGAAGCTTTTGATGGTTTTACCGAAGTGTGGATCATTGGTGGCGATGGAACCATCAACCGGTTTGTCAATCAATATTCAAACTTGCAATTGCCTTTAGCTGTTTTTAGCGGGGGAAGCGGAAATGATTTTCACTGGATGTTGTATGATGATAAGAATGTGGAGCAACAGGTGGAGCAAGTATTGCAGGGAGTTGTTCATTTGATTGATGCAGGCGTTTGTAATGGAAAATTGTTTTTAAATGGAGTGGGAATTGGTTTCGATGGCGCTATTGTCCATGATCTTTTAGGAAAGAAGAAACTGGCAGGCAAGGCTTCTTATCTTCTTTCTATATTGAAAAATATCGTTGGCTATCACGAAAAGTCTTGTGTGATAGAAATGTCGGAAGAGACAATTAGGCAAGATTGTTTTATGATTAGCATTGCAAATGGGAAACGTTATGGCGGCGGGTTTCATGTTGCACCAAATGCGGAAATATCCGATGCATTGTTAGATGTTAATATCGTTGGGAAGATCTCTCCATTGAAAAGAATGAAATATTTACCTGTAATTGAAAAAGGAGAACATCTAAATCTCGATTTCATTAAGTACCGACAAACGAAAAAGATTATTATCCGGTCTTCAACAAAACTTCACGCACATTTGGATGGAGAATATTTAAACGAAAACTTTTTCGAGATCGAAGTGTTACCAAAACGCTTCTCTTTTATTTATTAGTACCGGTTTTCTTGGAACAAATCTTCTTATTAAAACCAGGCCTGCAATAAAACCTCCGATATGTGCTGCATAGGCGATGCCACCTGCCGCTTCATCACCACCTAAAACACCAAGGCTGTTTATTACCTGGAAAACAAACCAAAGTCCAACGGCAATAAAGGCGGGAACTGCAATGGTGAAGAAAAAGAATAGCCAGATATAGACTTTTTTTCTGGGAAACAAAACAATGTAGGCACCAAGCACTCCTGATATTGCCCCGGATGCACCAAGACTTGGAACGAAGGGACTTTGATTAAAAAAATAGGTTGCAAAAACATGCGACAGACCAGCAATTACACCACACAACAAGTAAAAGAAGAAATATTTTGTGTGACCCATCGCATCTTCAATATTGTCGCCAAAAATCCAGAGGAAAAGCATATTGCCCAGAATGTGTGCCAGCCCTCCATGCATAAACATTGAAGTAATTAAGGTGAGATATACATTGATATGGGTTGGAGCCAGTCCCGGAATTTCAACCGATTGTCCGGTTACTTGGTCAATCACAACTCTTGAATGAGAAACTATATCATGACCGGTTAAAATTTCGGCAGGAACAGTTGAATAGCCATAAGTGAATGGCATATTTCTTCCCCAATCCTGCAATAAAATAAAAACGAGAAAGTTGATAATGATGAAAAGGTAATTTACAATTGGTATCGTTTGCCTGTCCCTGTTATCGTCGCCAATAGGAATCATGAATTGGTTTTATGTAATGAAGCAAAACACATTCCGCTAATAAAAAAGTCCTGCTGTGCAGGACTTCAAATACAGTTCAATATATTGTTGAATTAATAATTGTCTCTGTATCCGCCACCGCCGCCGCCACGGTTGTAACCACCGCCGTTGCCGCCGCGATTGCCACCATAGCCGCCACCTTTTTTGAAGCCGCCACCGCCACCGCCGCCGAAGCTTCTCTTTTTGAAGCCACCGCCACCGCCGCCGTTGCCTTCTTTTGGACGGGACTCATTGACAACTAAATTTCTGCCTTCGATTTCGCTTCCATTTAACTGTGCAATGGCAGCCTGCGCTTGTTCATCATTAGGCATTTCAACGAAGCCAAAGCCTTTGCTTCTTTGTGTGAATTTGTCCATGACGATTTTAGCAGAAGCTACTTCACCAAATGGTGTAAACAAGTTGGCCAGGTCCTGATCTTTCAGACCCCAACTAAGATTTCCAACGTAAATGTTCATTTTAATGAAAATTTTAAAAACAAAAAACGTGTTTACAGCCATCAAGAAACAATGAACATTTGCGCAACGTTCAAAGAACCGAGAAACTGAAAGAACACAATACGTAACGAATATAAGTGAAATAAACTTGAATACCTAATAGCAAAAAAAGGATAATTATGGCTATTATAATCGTGTTTTCTTTAATTTGAATGGGAACAAAAAAAGTCCACAAATTTGCGTGGACTTTTTAAATCAATTATAAAGATTCTTATTCAGCAACTACTTCAAATTCAACTTCGGCATGTTGACCATTACCAAAATCGATAGAGGCTTTATAAGTGCCTAATTCCTTCACTTCATCAGTGATATGAATTTTCTTCCTGTCAATATCATACCCTTTTTGATCGCGGATGGCACGGCTGATTTGAAGTGGAGTTACAGAACCAAAAATTTTTCCGCTGGTTCCTGTTTTTGCTCCAACTTTCACCGGACCTTCCTGCAGTTTAGCAACAACACTGTTGATTTGAGCAAGCATCTGATCTTCTTTTTTCTTCGCAACTTTTAATCTTTCATCGAGTTGCTTTCTATTAGAAGGATTTGCTTCAACGGCTAAACCACGGGGAATTAAAAAATTTCGGGCATAACCGTTTTTTACTTTAACCAGCTCGTTTTTGCCACCAAGATTATCTACATCCTGAATTAAAATGATTTCCATTGTTATTTGTTTTAGCCAATCCTGCCGAAGGCGGGACTGTCCTCTTCTTCCTTTTTGGAAGAAGGTTAGGTTAAAAATTATTTTAAAAGATCAGTTACATAAGGTAACAAAGCCATTTGACGGGCTTTCTTTACAGCATCAGAAACTTTGCGCTGATACTTTAAAGAGTTACCTGTAATGCGGCGAGGTAATAATTTACCCTGCTCGTTCAAAAACTTTTTCAGAAACTCGATGTCTTTATAATCGACGTAACGAATGCCATATTTTTTAAAGCGGCAAAACTTTTTGGGGCGTTTTTCCTGCTTAATGGCGGTAAGGTATTTAATTTCATTTGGACGTGCCATGATTAACCCTCCTGTACTTTTTCGGTTCCTGTTGGTACGCCACTTCTCTTTTTCTGGTTATACTCAACGGCGTAGTTGTCGAGTTTGGTAACCATATGACGGAGAACACTCTCGTCACGCAGAAGCTGAATTTTCAGCTTCTCATTGAAGTCGGATGGCGCAGTAAATTCCGCAACCCAGTATAAACCAGTGGTTTTTTTCTGGATCGGGTACGCCAGTGATTTTAATCCCCATGGATTTTCCGCAACTACCTGGCCGCCGTTTTCAGTTACCAGTGTTGTGTACTTTTTCTGAGCGGCTTTAAACTCATCGTCGCTCAGGATAGGGGTAAAAATCACCATCAATTCGTAATTGTTCATTACCCTGTTTTTTTGTTAGTGAATTAATTAAAATCCTTACCCGTCTGGGTAAGGGAGCGCAAAGGTAGGGTAGAGAGCTTAGATTCGGGAATTTGAAGTTTAGAATTTTTGGCCGGAGCTGTTAATATTTATGACTCCGGTAGACATTGTCCGCCCATTTTACAACAATTGCCTATTTTCATCTCTGCTTAATTGTTGCTATATGCCTTATTATTATAAACTTGGAGAAACACCCCACAAGCGTCACACACAGTTTCGAAAACCGGATGGTGGTTTGTATTCCGAACAATTATTTTCTACCGAAGGTTTCTCGAATGATTATTCCTTATTATACCATGTTTATCCCCCAACGCAAATTATCAAAACCGAAAAACCCGTCGATGTTTCCCCAAAAATTGCTGAAGAAAAAATGTTGAGTCATCGCAGTTTTGAGGGCTTCAACATAAAACCTGCAAGAGATTTTTTAGAAAGCCGCGTTCCCGTGCTGGTAAACAATGATGTTCATATTGTTTTGGCTGCACCTCAACAAGACACTACCCAATATTTTTATAAGAATGCTGATGCCGATGAAATGATTTTTGTTCACGAAGGCACTGGTGTTTTAAAAACAATGTATGGCGAATTACCTTTTCACTATGGTGATTATTTGGTAATTCCCAGAGGAACCATCTATCAAATTCATTTTAACAATGAAAACAATCGATTGTTTATTGTTGAATCTTTCAGTCCAATTCGTTTTCCTAAAAAATATTTAAGTAAATACGGGCAATTGCTCGAACATTCGCCGTATTGCGAAAGAGATATTCGTCCGCCTCAAAACCTGCAAACGCATAATGAGAAAGGCGATTTTATGATCAAAACGAAAAAGAAGGGAATCCTCTACAATATTCATTATGCCAATCATCCTTTTGACGTGGTGGGATGGGATGGATGCTGTTATCCCTTTGCTTTTTCCATCCATGATTTTGAACCCATAACAGGACGAGTGCACCAACCACCGCCTGTTCACCAAACTTTCGAAGCCAGCAATTTTGTAGTGTGTTCTTTCTGTCCGCGGTTGTTTGATTACCACCCGCAAGCCATTCCTGCTCCTTACAATCACAGTAATATTGATAGCGATGAGGTACTGTATTATGTGGACGGGGATTTTATGAGTAGAAAAAATGTAACCAGGGGAATGATCACTTTGCATCCCGCAGGTATTCCCCACGGGCCACATCCGGGGGCCGTCGAAAAAAGTATCGGCGCAAAACAAACAAAAGAACTGGCTGTAATGGTTGACACATTTCATCCGTTAATGCTTACCAAACAAGCACTCGAAATAGAAAACAATGATTATGTAATGAGCTGGGCCGAGTAGAGTTTATCATCCTGGCTTGTTGATGGGTAGCTGAACGTTTTTTCTTATGGTATAATTTTTTGTTTGAAAAAAGAACTAACTTTTTATTTCAAAAAACAAAAGCTATGATCAAGATTTCAGAAATGAAAGAAGGCGACATCGTTCATGTAATAGACGCAGGCGTCGAAAGAATCGGAATCGTTACGGACACTACCCGCGAAGACAACATGGTTTGTGTGGATACCGGTATCCAGGAGTTTTGGTTTCCACCTGAAGAAATTATTCCCGTTCCTTTAACTGAAGATCAATTGATCAACACTCTTGGCTTTGAAAAAGAAGAGACTGCCGAAGGAGCAAAGTACAAAAAGGGTCCTTTCAGAGTTGTGGTTCATGATCCGGGCAATTATACGAATCTTGACATTTGGTACAGAGAAGATCATCGTCACTTTGCCCATCCTATTTATGTTCATGAACTTCAGAATCATCACCTGCAAATGACCAAAGTGCCCTTGGAAGCCACCGTTACTCGTTAAAACTTCTTAATTTTTTTTAAATATTCTGATATTTGTCCTGCTTCGGGCGGGACTTTTTTCTTTTTCTACATGAATCCCCATATCTTTGCGCTCCCAAATTCTGTATGTCGAAACAGCCATTAATTAAACAGGACGGAACAATTGTAGAAGCCCTGTCCAACGCAATGTTCAGGGTAAAGCTTGAAAACGGACATGAAATTTTGGCTACCATCTCAGGGAAAATGAGAATGCACTACATCAGAATTTTACCGGGTGATAAAGTAGGCGTGGAAATGAGTCCTTACGATTTGACAAGAGGACGCATCATTTTCCGCTATAAATAATTAACAAGAACCGGACGCAAATTTTGCGTCTCTAACAATTAATAATATGAAAGTTAGAGCATCCATTAAAAAAAGAAGTGCCGACTGCAAAATTGTGCGTCGCAAGGGCAGACTTTATGTGATTAACAAAAAGAATCCCCGCTTCAAGCAAAGACAAGGATAATTAAATCGTAAAAAGTAAATTGTAAATAAATTATGGCTCGTATTGCCGGCGTTGACTTACCAAAAAACAAAAGAGGCGAAATCGGTCTTACCTATATCTTCGGTATTGGACCTGCTACTGCCCGCTACATTCTTGACAAACACGGTATTGACCGCAACAAGAAAGTAAATGAGTGGAATGATGATGATTTGAATGCTATCCGTAATACCATTACGGAAGAGTTCAAAGTAGAAGGCGCTCTTCGCTCAGAAGTGCAAATGAGTATCAAGCGTTTATTGGATATCGCTTGCTACCGTGGTCTTCGCCATCGTAAAGGATTACCGGTAAGAGGTCAGCGTACAAAAACCAATAGCCGCACACGTAAAGGAAAACGTAAAACGGTTGCAGGTAAAAAGAAAGCACCTAAGAAATAAGAATAAGCAGTCCCGCTTTTGCGGGATTGCTGTTTTTATATACGCACCAATTTTACCGAATCAATTACGGATACCACGGTGCAGGAGGAGGGTTGATTCGGGTTCTCCGGTAAAACGAAGAATGAAACAAAAACAAAGACTACCTAATTAAAATGGCAAAAGCACAATCAGGCGGCAAAGGTCAACAACCAAGTGCAAAAGCAGCCGCAAAGAAAAGAATCGTGAAGGTGGACGCCTATGGCGATGCCCACGTAAATGCAACTTTCAATAATCTTATTGTTAGCATTACCAACAAACAAGGACAAGTAATTTCATGGTCAAGTGCAGGTAAAATGGGTTTCAAAGGTTCTAAAAAGAACACTCCATATGCTGCGCAATTGGCTTCTGCAGATGCAGCTAAAGTTGCATTGGATGCAGGTGTGAAAAGAGTAGATGTGTATGTGAAAGGTCCTGGTGCTGGTAGAGAAGGTGCTATCAGGGCACTTGCTCAATCAGGTATTGAAGTAACACAAATCAAGGATGTGACGCCTTTGCCACACAATGGTTGCCGTCCTCCTAAAAAACGTAGAGTTTAATTTTACATTTTTCATTTTGCATTGATCGAATGAAAGACGTAAAATGAAAAAAGACATATTGAGCCTGTTTGGTTTCATTTATTAAAGGGTGCTTCATTAATTTTTACCGCTTTCAACGATGAACGCACCGGTTTCTAAAAAGCGGAAATGAATAAAAAACTATGGCACGTTACAATGGTCCCAAGACCAAAATCTCCCGCATTTTCGGTGAGCCTATTTTAGGCAATGGTAAATGGTTAGGTAAAAATTCTAACCCTCCCGGTCAGCATGGTGCGCAACGCAAACGCAAGACCTTAGGAGAATACGCTCTTCAATTGCGTGAAAAGCAAAAAGCAAAATACACTTATGGTGTTTTGGAAAAACAATTCCGCAAAACTTTTGAAGAAGCTTCACGCCGTAAAGGTGTTACCGGTGAAAATTTGATTAAGTTATTGGAAGCCCGTTTGGATAACACCGTTTATCGTATGGGTATCGCTCCTTCTCGTCCGGCTGCACGCCAGTTGGTTAGCCACAAACACGTAACTGTTAATGGCGAGGTTGTAAACGTTCCTTCTTTCCAATTAAAACCTGGTGATATTGTTTCATTGAAAGAAAAATCAAAAGACAATACAGCGGTTACAAGCCATATCCGTGGCCGTAATCCTAAGTTCACGTGGGTTGATTATAATGAAACTGAAATGCAGGGAACTTTCATTACGTATCCTGAAAGAGAAAGCGTTCCGGAAAACATTAAAGAGCAACTGATCGTCGAGTTGTACTCTAAGTAAGATCGGTAGTGAATGGTGAGCAATGCTGACCACAATTACTGAACGATGCAGTGAGCAAATTGCGTGACGCAGCAGCAATTTGGAAACAACCGAAGATCAAAGTAGCATTAGCTGGTAAAAAAACCTTTAAATCTGTTCTTCGACTTTAAAAAGAAGAAGAACAATAAAACCGAAAATTAGAAAAATGGCAATTTTAAATTTTCAGAAGCCCGACAAAATCGTTCTTCAAAAAGCAACTGACTTTGAAGCTCAGTTCGAATTTCGTCCGCTGGAACCAGGTTATGGTGTAACCATCGGAAACGCATTACGCCGTGTTTTGCTTTCTTCTTTGGAAGGTTATGCAATTGTGGGTGTTCGCATTGAAGGAGTGGAGCATGAATTTGCTACCATCAAAGGAGTTTCTGAGGATGTGGTTGAAATCATTCTGAACCTGAAACAGGTTCGTTTGAAAAAGATTGTTGACCACGATGTTCAAAGTGAAAAAATTACTTTGTCGATAAAGAACAGAACTGAGTTCACTGCAGCTATGATGGGTGAAGGCACTCAGTCGTTCCAGATCATGAACCCTGAGTTGCTGATTTGCACTTTGGATGGTTCTGCAAAGCTTGATATTGAAATCACAATTGGAAAGGGTCGTGGATACGTTCCTGCAGAAGAGAACAAACCAAAAGATGGTCACTTGGGTTTTATTCCCGTAGACGCTATTTTCACTCCAATTAAAAATGTGAAATACACTATTGAGAATACCCGTGTTGAACAAAGAACAGACTTCGAAAAATTAGTGATGGAGGTTGTTACTGATGGAACAATTCATCCTGAAGAAGCAGTAAAACAAGCTTCACGCATTTTGATCCAGCACCTGATGATCATCACTGATGAAAACATCACTTTCGACAACAAAGAAGAGAAGAAAGAAGATATCGTTGACGAACAAACTTTGCAATTGCGCAAAGTGTTGAAGACTCCTTTGGAAGATTTAGATCTTTCAGTTCGTGCCTTTAACTGTTTGAAAGCTGCGAAGATCAATTCTTTAAGTGAGCTGGTTCAATACGAACAGGAAGATCTGATGAAGTTCAGAAATTTTGGGCAGAAATCACTTTCTGAAATTGAGCAGGTGTTGAATGAAAGAGGTTTGCATTTCGGAATGGATTTGAGCAAACTTGGTATTGATAAAGATGATTATTAATTAGCCAATGCGACAATTTGAAATTGTGCCAATGAAGGTCGTTTCAGGTTGAACATTATAAACAGTAGGCTACAAATCCTTGACACGGTGTAGCCGAAATATTTAATCACTGGTTTGAGCTTGAGAATTTCATCTCAAATTTCAAATCTCAAATTTTAAACGTCATGCGTCACGGAGACAAAATCAACAATCTTGGCCGTAAAAAGGCCCATAGAGATGCGTTGTTAGCAAATCTGGCTTGTAACTTAATCGAGCACAAGCGTATTGTAACTACTTTGGCAAAAGCAAAAGCTTTGCGTATTTATGTAGAACCATTGATCACAAAGAGTAAGAAGAATGAAACACACCAGCGCCGTGTAGTTTTTTCTTACCTGAAAGACAAAGAAGCGGTGAAAGAATTATTTGATGTGATCAGCGCAAAAATTGCAGGCCGTCCTGGTGGTTACACAAGAATCATCAAATTAGGAACCCGTCCTGGTGATAATGCCGAAACAGCATTGATCGAGTTGGTTGACTTCAACGAGATCTACGGTAAAGGCAAAACAGAGAAGAAAGAAGGAGCAAAGAGAACCCGTCGTGCCGGCGGAGCTAAAAAGAAAGCAGAAGTGGCCGAAACCGCACCTGCTGCTGAAGCAACTTCTGAAACACCAACTGAACAACAACCTGGCTAATGATTGCTTGGATAATAAACTCAAAGGCATCCTTTTATAACGGATGCCTTTTTTGTTGACATGGCGTGAAAAATTTTAACCACTTTAAATCGTCTGAATAATTTTTCTTTGCATAACTTTTTTGAAAATGGAGAAACAACATACAGCAGTTTTAGTTTTAGAAGATGGTACAACCTGTTACGGACAAGCATTTGGCGCAATTGGCACAACCGGCGGCGAAATTTGTTTTAACACAGGAATGACCGGTTACCAGGAGGTGTTTACCGATCCAAGTTATTATGGACAAGTATTGATCATGAACAATGTTCACGTTGGAAACTATGGAGTCAAAGATGAGGATATTGAAAGTGACAGTGTAAAGATCAAAGGACTTATCGGAAGAAATCTAGAAGAATTATTTTCAAGAAAAACAGCACAAGGTTCGCTTGAAGATTATTTGAGGAAGCAAAATATTGTTGGGATCGAAGGTGTTGATACAAGAGCTTTGGTAACTCATATTCGTAGCAAAGGTGCAATGAACTGCATTATCTCTTCCGAAATTTTAGATGCAGAAGTACTGAAGAAAAAATTGAACGAAGTTCCAGACATGGATGGATTGGAACTGGCTTCAGTTGTAAGCACAAAAGTTCCGTACGAATTAGGCGATTCAAATTCTGCAATCAAAATTGCAGTTCTGGATTACGGAACAAAAAGAAATATTTTGCATTGCATGGTTGAACGTGGTGCATATGTAAAAGTATTTCCTGCAAAAACTTCAATTGAAGAACTGAAAGAATTTAATCCAGACGGATATTTTATTTCCAATGGTCCCGGCGATCCTGCGGCAATGGATTATGCAGTGGAAACAGTGAGAAATATTTTGAAAGAAGAGAAGCCAACCTTTGGAATTTGCCTGGGACATCAATTGCTTGCATTGGCAAATAACATTCCTACTTTCAAGATGCATCACGGACACAGAGGATTAAATCACCCGGTGAAAAATCTTGTTACAGGGAAGTGTGAGATCACAACACAAAATCACGGGTTTGGTGTTGATCCTGACGCAGTGAAAAAAGCGGATCACATTGAAATTACTCATGTAAACTTGAATGATCAATCCATTGAAGGAATAAGAATAAAAGGCAAGCCAGCGTTTTCAGTTCAATACCATCCTGAAGCAACCCCTGGTCCGCATGATAGCAGGTACTTATTTGATGAGTTTATTGAGTTAATAAGGAAAGATCTGAAGTAATTGAGTTTCTGCCCTAGATTTTGTGAATATCCCACATAGAAATCACCCTAATGATATGATTAAGGCTTTAGCAATATATCTATTGCTTTCCCAACACGATTGCAAGCCGAAGGATTCTGTAGTTAGGTTGCACTTAAATAAATATTCGACAGCTATTATGGCTGTCAAGAAGGAAAAATAAAATGCAAAGCGAATCCTCTGTCTTTTTGCGGCGATTCTTTCGTGGGTAAAAGAAGATAAGATTTTATTGTGTATCTGGTAAAATAATCGATGTAGCTTATGGCAAGCAAAATTTTGCAAGTATCGATGTCAATACGGATAAAATAACATGTTTAGGTGCTGATTGAGACTTGTTTATTTAGATTGGAACTTCGTTGATGGTGGATTACTTCTGATGAAACTCATCACCAATAAAAGCCAATGCAGGAATAATTCCTGTCCTCCAATAGGTCCATGTATGTGCCCCGTCACGCATACGAAATTCATGCGGCACACCTTTATCAGTTAATGCGATGTGCAACAAACAATTTCCTTTTGTAAGAAAATCATCATCGCCACAGTCGATCCAGTAATGTACTTTTCTTAAATCATCGGCAGATTTTGTTTCAATAATTTTCAAAACAGAATTGCTATACCATGAATCATTCAAACGATCTTTCCCTTTCAATCCACGACCGAATAATTGGCCGAAAGTGTTCTCGTAATTCTTGTCAGGTATTGAAGTGAGCGTATTATCGTCAAACACTGCAGCGCTTAATGGCGCGGCCGCTGAAAATAATTCAGGATGTTTCAAAGAAAGAATCAAAGTTCCGTATCCACCCATTGATAAACCTGCGATCCCTCTAAATGTTTTTTCTGCTTTGATTCGATAAGTTTTTTCAATGGTGGGTATAAATTCCTTAACGAAGAAGTCCTCATACTTTTCTTTCCCATCATAAGAGTTGATGTACCAACTTGAATCTGCATTCGGCATTACAATAATCATTGGAGGAATTGTGCCCTCGGCAATGGCCGCATCAGCTAAACGGTTGATCTCGCCAAATTGCACCCAGGCGGTGTTATCGTCAGTGTAGCCGTGCAATAAATAAACAACAGGATACGTGCGTTCGGAAGTTTCGTAATCAGCCGGCAAATAAATTGTGTATTTCACCGAACGATTCAAAACAGAGCTTTTCACTGTTCTTTCCTCGATTATTTTTCCTTTTTGGGCAAATGATACTGTACTCAATAATGTAAAAAAGAATAGGAGGATTCTGATCTTGTTCATTGCTGTTTTTTTGAACTATAAACTTACAACCGACTTTGTAAAAACAAAATGATGTTTGCACAACAGGGAACTCAACTAAATTCGTAGAATGAAAATAGCCATCATCAACGGACCTAATTTGAACCTTCTTGGGAAAAGAGAAACTGATGTTTACGGCAATATGCCTTTTGAAAAATATTTTGATCAAATGAAATCAAAATACCCGCAAATCGAGTTTACTTATTTTCAAAGTAATATCGAGGGGGAGTTGATTAGCGAATTGCAAAGAGTGGGGTTTGATTATGATGGAATTATTTTGAACCCGGCGGCCTACACACACACGTCCGTCGGCATTGGTGACGCCATCGCTGCCATTAAAACCCCCGTAATTGAAGTTCATATTTCGAATGTTCATTCAAGGGAAGATTTTAGAAAGTTTTCGCATGTTTCCGGAAAATCTGTTGGAAGCATTTTTGGTTTGGGATTGCAGGGGTATGAACTGGCTTTGCAGTGGTTCCTCAACCAATAATTGCCTTGGTGGTTTTGTCAATGTCGATGCTTAGTTTGCTTATAAAACTTAATTGCTCCTGCATCAATTTGTCATCAGCATTTAAAACAGGTTCGTTTTTTAGAATAATTTCGGGACGGGATCTTTCTAATAACTCAACACCGTCAAATTTTTTACTGCTTTCGCACAATGTTGCTTTTGCTCTTTTTGCAATAAGTTTCAACTCCGATGGATAGATTCGTTCCTCTCTTGATAATAGGGTAGTTGCTACGGTGGCAATGTTTGAGAATAAAATGTGATTGAGCACTACAAATTGATGAATATCTTTTTCTGCTTTTTGTTTACTCTTTGGTTCAGATAGCATTCTTTGGAAAGCAGCAGAAAGGTTTGCCGAATTTAAATAAACATTTTTTCTCGCCAGTTTATATTCGAGCATTCCCGGTTTGCGACCAGATAAAGCGTCAATGATCTTTTGCAAATAATCTGCATTGGCCTTGATAATTCCCTGCATGTAATTTTTGAGCTGTCCTGATTCCCAATGAGGAAATAAAAAATATCCTGCCGCAAATGCAATAGCGCAACCAAGCACTGTATCAAACAATCTTTCTTCTGCAACAATTTTAAAATTGCTTCCCAGAAAAGAAAATAAAATCAGCACATAAGGGGTAGTGCAAATCACCATTATTAAATATTGAATGCGCATGAAAGTGTAAGTGCCAATCATGAACAAAAGCATGAAAACAAAGTGAACGGTTTTGTTTGGAATGAAAATCAAAATCAGAACGCCGATGATTCCTCCGGCAAAAGTTCCGATTACACGTTCAATATTTCTTTGCTTTGTTAAACTGAATGCCGGCTTCAACATGAAAGCGATTGTCATTAAAACCCAATAACTGTGATGACCATAGCTCAAAACATTGACCACAATAAAGCCTGCTAGGCAAGCAATGCACACACGCAATGCGTGCCGAAACGCAGAGGATTGCAAAGAAAAGTTGTTGACAATAATTTTTGGATCCAGTGACTGATGCGAAACAAAATGCCTGTGATCCAACCTTGACCTGGTCCTTTTAATGTCGCTTTCAAAATATTGGTTGACGATGTTTAGTTCGCTCAACATTTTGCGGATGTTCACCAGTATTTTTCGGAGCACCAAAGTATGTGTTTGGCCTTTTGGTGCAATGCGGTCAATTTCTGATTTTAATTTTTTCACCTCTTCATCATAATCGAACGATTTGATAAAGGAAGTGTTTGCCTGAATAGCGATGCCAATTGAATCCAGTTCAAAAACAATTTTTTTCAAAGAACGGTTGATCAATTGCAGTGCACCTGTGTGTTCAAATCCTTTTCGCAGCAATGCATAATCATAGTAAGCCGCTGTGATGTCTTCGAACAAATCAACCGTTTCAACAAAAGTGAAAATCAGTCGTCTTCCTTCTGTTGTCGATTCGCGAACAATCTGTCTTGTTTTAAAAAATAATTCTCTGGATGCGTCTTGCTTTTCGTTCACAACAATTTGTTGCGCGACCAGTTTGCGGTAATTGGAATCAATATCAATTTCAGGATTATAGAAATCTGCTTTGATGGATAAATAATTTGCGATTTCTCTTATGCACTCTCCCAATGCCCTTTGTGCGATCCTGTAGGGTCGAAGTGTATGAAGCAATAAACTGAAAATTGTATAAAAGATTCCACCGATCAAAATCAACAACGCATGAGGCAGCATTTGTGCAGTTTCAATTGGCGTATCCATGGTAAGGATCATCATCAAAATGCAGGCATTACCAACGGAAGTAGCCCTGTTTCCGTATACATTGAACATGGAGAAGAGAAAACTTACAAAAACAATTTCCAACCCCATTGTATAAACATTCAACCTTGCAAGTGAAGTAATGCCGGCTACACAAAAAACCAATCCTGAAGTGATGAACATAGCATTTTTCCTGTGAATGATTGGTCCGGGAGAATCGGTCAGACTCACACACATCGCACCAAGGGAAATGGTCAACCCTATTTCAAAAAAATTAAAATAGCTGCCAAGTAATGAAGGCAGCAAAATAGCAAAGGTGGCGCGAATGCCATCAGCAAACGACTGGCTGTACAAAAAATATTTTATTTCCCTTGCCTGCGTTTTCATTGATTCATTAATGCGACGATTCCCTGCCAAAATTATACCTGTAAAATTGATTATAGTTAGTTCATCACATAATTGAAGTCATCTGGTGCAAAATAGTTTTTCATTCTTTTTGGTTTATGAAAGTTCCGATTAAATACACAAGTCCCGAAGAAGCGTTAAATATTATTCAGTCTGGTAACAGAGTTTTTGTGCAAGGAAGCTCTCAAACACCAACCTGTTTGCTGAAAGGTTTGGAAAAACATGCACATCGATTAAAGAATGTAGAACTGGTTTTTGTAACTGTGTATGGAGATATACATATTGACAAGCCCGAGTACGCCGAGTCATTTTGGATTAATTCACTTTTTGTTTCTGGACCTATCCGGGAAAATGTAAATAAGGGAAGAGCTGATTATATTCCTGTGTTTTTAAGTGAAATTCCAGAATTGTTCAAGCAAAATATTTTACCGATTGATGTTGCATTGGTACAGGTCTCGCAACCCGATGCGCATGGGTACTGCTCGTTGGGTGTTGCGGTCGATGTTGCCCGGTCTGCAGTCAATACTGCTAAATGCGTAATTGCAGCTATAAACCCGAATGTTCCAAGAACGCATGGCGATGGGTTGATTCACAGCAGCCGGTTTCATGCAATGGTTGAATGCAATGATCCATTGTTTGAAGCCGGATATGAGAACAGAATTGGTGAAACCGAAATGAAAATTGGTGAACATGTTGCTTCCCTTATTGAGAATAAAAGCACGCTGCAAATGGGTATTGGGGCCATACCTGACGCGGTGTTGCGTTTACTGGCTAACCACAAGGATTTGGGTGTGCACACCGAAATGTGCAGCGATGGCATCATTGATTTGTTTGAAAAAGATGTGATCAACAACAAGTACAAACGCATTCATCCAAACAAAACGGTAACGGCTTTTGCTTTGGGAACAAAACGATTGTATGATTATGTTGATGATAATCCTGCTTTTCAATTTTTAGATATTGATTATGTAAATGATCCACACGTCATCCGACGCAACAATAAAATGATTGCCATTAACAGTGCTATTGAAATTGATATTACAGGGCAGGTTTGTTCAGATTCAATTGGCACTTATCAATATTCTGGTGTTGGAGGACAAATGGATTTTATGAGAGGTGCTGCCTTGAGTGAAGGCGGTAAACCAATCATTGCACTTCCATCAAGAACACTAAAAGGCATTCCACGAATTGTACCGATGCTGAAGCAAGGTGCGGGAGTTGTTACTACTCGGGCCCATGTCCATTATGTGGTTACAGAATATGGAATTGCTTATTTGTTTGGCAAAAATTTACGACAGAGAGCAAAAGCCTTGATCAATATTGCACATCCTGATGATCGTGAAAATTTGGAGAAAGCTTGTTTCGAGAGGTTCAAGATTTTTTAGTTACAGATTACATGTTACGGGATGCAATTTTGTTTTACTTGCAACCTGCACTTGAACTTGTAATTCAATGTGCTTGTAATTCACAAAATTCAGCCAACACTTTTGCCACTTGTTTTACTCCTTCAATACTTGATGATTTAGTGACCCAACTTGCACCGAGTTCCCTGCAATATTGTTCGTCTTGAATGTTAGTGGATGTTGTGTAAATAACAACAGGGATGTATTGGTATTTTTGATGTTTGCGAATAGCCGCAAGTGTTTCCTTGCCATTGAGGCGAGGCATGTTAATGTCGAGAACAATCAGTAAAGGCGTGCTGCTCTGGGATGCAAAATCGTCAAGGAACTTTATTACCTCTTTGCCATCTTTAAATTCCAAAACATTGATGTTTCGGTTGTAATGTTTAAAAAAGCCGGTAATCAGTTCCAGGTCGTCTGCATCATCATCAGCAAAGATGACGTAGCGGCTTTTCATTAAAGAAAATTACGTTAATGATAAATTGATGACAAGTTTTTATTCATGAATTTTATTAACGGATGTTTTTTTCTTGTTAATGGCTCTTATAGCCTCTTTTGTGAAAAACGCCTTGCTGTAGAAGAGCTCAAAAAAAATGTTGGCACTTGGCCAACATTTTTCGTTTAATCTTTTTCTCCCATCAGCGGATCTTCATCGTCTTCTTCGTTTCGTCTTCTTTCTTCTTTCACCGCGGGTTTGTTTTTCAACCAGTCTTTGTCTTTTTGCAAGCCCTGCACGTCTTCAAGTTTAGCAATGTAAATGCTTCGTCCATGCGTTCCCAAAACAATTTCATTTTCTCTTTCCTGGATTGCAATGTCATGAACAGGAATTGAGTTCGGCAAACCTGCATTCCATAGCATGAATGATTGTCCACGATCAAAACTTACATACAAGCCTCCATCGCTGCCAACATATAAAATGTTTTCATTCTTTGGATCTTCCCGAATTACATTCAATGGTTCGAAAGGAAGATCTTTTCCAATTTGCGTCCATGTCTTGCCATAATCCTCACTTACATATAAATAAGCATTGAAATCGTCACTGCGATAACCATTTAGTTCTACATACACTCTTCCTTCTTTGTATTGAGAAGCAATAATGCGACTGATCCAAAGATTTTGCGGCAGTGCAGATGATTGCCCCTTTTTTATCGGAGCAGGATTTAATAACGTCCATGTAGCTCCCGCATCTTTTGTTGCCTGGATATTTCCATCATCCGTTCCGACATAGATTAACCCGAAGCGCAAAGGTGATTCTGCAATTGTTGTAATGGTGCCGTATGGAACATCACCATTTCCTCCACCTTTGGTTAGATCAGGACTTATGACTTCAAACGTATCCGCTTTGTTGAAGGAGCGGAATAATTTATTCCCACCGAAATAAATAATATCCTGGTTGTGCTTACTGATCAAAACCGGTGTTTGCCAATTAAAGCGATATGGTTTCTCTCCTAATGAATGCCGGGGAGTAATTGATTTTGCAGTCGCTCTTGGGTTTAGTCGGTTTAATCTTGCATAATTTCCAAACTGGAAACCTGTGTATGCAGTTTGATTGTCTCTCGTATCTACCTGAACCTGCATTCCATCGCCACCCATAATGCTCTTGAACGGATAATTTCCGTTATCATACCATGAGTAATTATCCCTGTTAGTTGATGGTCCATACCAAACTCCATTATCCTGCAAACCACCATAAACATTGTAAGGTTTTGCATCATCTACAAACACTGAATAAAATTGTCCTACTGCAGGAGTGTTTGCTTTAAACCAATGTTGTCCATTATCATAAGTCAAATTACAGCCGCCATCATTTCCGATGATTATGTGCGAATCTCTTTGTGGATCGATCCAGGCGATGTGATGATCGGCATGTGTGTTTTCTTTGTTGATTCTTTCAAAAGTTTTGCCTCCGTCGTTCGACATTTCAACATCAAAACCTGTGATCACTAACTTCTGGTCATTGTATGGCGACACAAATATCTTTCCGAAATAATAACCATAGGTACTGAAAAGATTCAACGGCTTTGTATTTACTTTCTTCCATGATTGTCCCGCGTCATCACTACGATAAACTTCTGCGCCGACAGGCGTCCCTTCAAATCCAGTGTTGACGTACAAATAATCATAAATTGCTGTTGGTTTCAATTGTCCCGTTGCAACCAATCGCTTTACTTCCTTTGCATTGTATTTCCTGGCCATTCCATTGTACCTGAAAAAAGTATCGATTCTTGCTTCGTTCAACAATGCAAACTGTTCAGCGGTGAGATTTTTGAAATCATCCAATACATATTTGCTTGTGTCTTTTTTTGCAGTATCGGGTCTTGGTTTTTGATTATCGACAATTGCATAAATCATTTGAGGATTTTTAGGATAAACTGCAATGCCGATTCTTCCGACGACATCACCTGTTAGAAATCCTGAACCTGGTTTTGTTTGCAAAGACCAAGTGTTGCCACCGTCAATGCTTTTATAAATACCACTTGTCTTTCCGCCTTCTTCAAAATTCCATGCTCTTCTTGTCCTGTACCACATTGCAGCATACACTTCATTCGGATTCATTGGGTTGATATCAAGGTCAACCGCACCAGTATTATCATCAACATACAAAGTTTGTTTCCATGTTTTTCCCCCGTCTGTTGTTTTATAAACCCCTCTTTCTTTATTGGGAGAATACAAATGTCCTAACACCGCAACCCATGCAGTATTATCGTCCGTTGGATGCAATTGAATTTTTCCAATGTGTTGTGATTCAGGCAGACCAAGATATTGCCATGTCTTTCCATGATCTTTACTCTTATACACTCCAATGCCCGCATAAGAAGAACGGCTGCTGTTTACTTCGCCTGTTCCAACCCAGATGGTTCCTGTTTTCCAGTTAACGGCAATAGCTCCAATGGTAATTACATCTGCACTATCAAAAACAGGAGTAAATGATTGGCCGTTATTATGAGTATACCATAAGCCACCTGATGCATAGGCAACATAAAATTCCGTTGGATCAGATGGATTTGCGTTAACATCAACTACACGTCCACTCATTATAGAAGGACCGATATTTCTAAACTTAATTGAGTTTAAAACCGACTTGCTTTCTAGAGCCTTTCTTTGGTCAATTGTTTTAAGTCTTACATCGCCCGGCATAGCCTTTGACTGGCCATTTGTGAAAACTGTAACGAGCATGAGAGTGGGAAAAAAAAGAGATTGGGCTAATTTTGATAACATAAACAGCTGGTTTTAGCGTTTAAAGGATAATCGTCAAACTTACTAAAAATGCGATACCTATTAATTATCAGTTTAATCATTTCGCTGAGTTCCGATGCACAGTGGAAAAGTTACACTTTGAGTCCCCGCCGCGACACGTTGAATCGTGTTGATATGAATGGATTAAAACAAGGTCCTTGGGTTGTTCATGTTGATCCTTTGCGTGGAGAAGACGGTTATGATGAACAGGGTTTTTTTAAAGACGATAAAAAGGAAGGGTTATGGAAACGCTTTTCTCCGGAAGGTGATCTGATTGCCGTTGAAAATTATTATTACGGAATGAAGAATGGCAAATGCCAATATTATTTAATGACTGGGGAACTTTTACGTGAAGAAAGCTGGAGAGCTATTGATCCCAAACATCCTTTCGACACCGTGAATGTTACTGATGTTAATGATCCATCCAAAATTGTTGAAAAGAAAATTGTGAAGGTTGAACCAAAATCATACAAGCATGGCACTTGGACTTACTACAACACAGAAACAGGTGCGATTGAATCGACCGAAGAATATGTGATGAATAAAAAGAAGGAAGATCTAGTAACAACCAGTAATGACGATCTGGCCCCGATCGATGTGACCAAATCAGGCAATAGTACTGCAACGAAGGACGATAAGAAAACAACTAACAAGCCAAAAGAAGTTCTTGAATTTGAAAAGAAAAATTCAGGCAAGAAAAAAATTAAAGTGAGAGACGGGAGCACTGGCGGATAATGTGCAAATATCAAATGATTAAAGTCTCTGGAATTTTTCAGAGACTTTTTATTTGTTCAGACTCCTGTCAAAATATTTTTTGAAGAAGAGTAAATGATACTGGATTGAGTTTGCCCAATAATCCCAACTGTGATTTCCAGGACGTTCAGTGTAATCATGCGGGATCTTTAATTGCAGTAATTCCTCATGGAGTTCTTTGTTCCCTTCGTGGAAAAAATCATCAACACCACAATCGAAAGTAATGGCCAGTGGCTCAGAAGGTTTGTTTTCAACAACACCAATCACGGAATACTTTAGCCAGTTCTCTGCATGATTTAATGTGTCACCTAATCTTTTGGAAATATCAAATCTTGTGCTCACGGCTTTTAAATCCATGCCTCCGCTCATGCTTCCGCAAGCTCCGAAAAAATCCGAATGGCGAAAGGCTATAAAAAATGCGCCATGTCCGCCCATGCTTAATCCGGTTATGGCTCTTGCATTTCGTTGCCTGACGGTTCTATAATGTGCATCAATAAATGCCGGAACTTCTTTTGAAATATAAGTTTCGTATTTCATTGATGAATCAACAGGGCTGTCAAAATACCAACTGCTGAAATCTCCATCCGGGCAAACAATCAAGAAATGATATTCATCTGCATAGTTTTTTATTGCCGGCACTTTTTTGATCCAGTCCGAATAGGCGCCTGCATACCCATGGAGCAAATAAACCGCCGGAAACGCTTCCGATTTCTTTTTATAACCATCCGGTTTTATTACAACGCATTTTTTGGTGATGTGCATCGCTTCACTATAAATATTCACAGTATCGACGGTTGCGGCAAAAGAAAAAGCAGGTAAAAGAAGAAAAATCAATACGGATAGAACTCTCATGAAAAAACTCATTTGAAATTTCAAGATACTAATATAAATTTGATATCAAAATGATATCAACTAAAAATTTCACTATATGGAAAAGATTGTAAAACCAATTTCTGGTTTGATCGGTTTGATTCTGGTCTTAATTACACTGGCTGCTGCTGTTTTGTTCTTCGCGCAGATACACCAGAACGATAACGATATGAAACCTTTCATGGTTGGTGCAGGCGTTATTCTTTTGATCATTAGTTTTTTTCTGATGAAAGGATTGATGATTATTCAACCCAATCATTCAAGAGTTTTGAACTTGTTTGGTAAGTATGTTGGAACAGTGAAGCAAAACGGCTGGTTTTTTGTGAATCCGTTTTATGCAGCTGAAAATATTTCACTTCGCTCCCAAAACCTTGAAAGCGCAAAACTTAAAGTGAACGATAAAATGGGCAACCCTATAGAAATTGCGGCTGTTATTGTATGGCAGGTGGGCGAAACTTATAAAGCAGCTTATGATGTTGTGAATTACAAGGAGTACGTAGTGCGTCAGAGCGAAGCCGCCGTTCGTCACCTGGCAAACAGCTTTCCCTATGATAACCTGGAAGATCCTGTTGCAGATATTACGCTCAGGGGCGGTGGCGATAAAGTGAACGGTATTTTGGAAAACGAATTATTGGAAAGGTTAACGCCGGCCGGTATTATTATTAAAGAAGCCAGAATCAGCCATTTGGCTTACGCTGCGGAAATAGCAGGGGCAATGCTGCAAAGACAACAAGCCACCGCAATAGTGGCTGCAAGAACAAAAATTGTTGAAGGCGCTGTAGGTATGGTGGAAATGGCTCTTGAAATGCTTTCTCACAAAGATATTGTTCACCTCGACGAAGAAAAGAAAGCAGCAATGGTAAGTAATTTAATGGTAGTGCTTTGTGGCGAAAGAGGTGCGCAGCCAATATTGAATACAGGAACACTATATCAATAGTATGTTGAAGGCAGTGGAACCATCCGGAAAAATTTTATTTGAAGAAGAGCAGCATTATCCTGGCTGGATCATGTGGATGGTGAGGGTAAGTTTTCTTGTTGCCTTTGCAGCGGTATTAATTGCTGCATTGACAAAGAAGAACAACGGTGGTGATTGGATTGGTCTTGCCATTGTTGTACCCGTATACCTTTTGGTCTTTTATTTTGTTGGTCTTGCGAAATTTGAAAAAATTGTTACAACAAATGGATTTTATTATCGGGAACGGCCATGGCAAAAAAAATATCGTGTAATTGAAAAACAGAGCATTGACTCTGCTGATCCAAGAAAATTTCCTTTTCCCAGTTATGGTTTTGGATGGTTCCCCGGTTATGGCTGGTATCATAATATTGGCGGAGAAGGTGTGCAGTTGTATTTAAAAAATGGTAACCGCTTTTTCTTCAGTAGTTATGAAAGAAGCTCTTTTCTGAAAGCTTTGCAAGATCTAATTTTTGCTGGCACAAAATCAACAGCAAGTGAGTTCTAAAAAAAGTTTTGTTATACGAATTGATAATGAAACCTACAAGGCTTTGGAAAAGTGGGCTGGTGATGAATTTCGCTCAGTAAATGGGCATATCGAATGGATCATAAATCAGAAATTGAAAGAAGCCGGAAGAATAAAAAACGATAATCAAACCACCAAAGCAAAGAAATAAACTAGCAATTTTGAAGCCGGCAAATTGTTGAATACAATTACAGGACCCTCAAGACTGCGACGCAACGAAAGCTCAATAAAGATCAAGTCCTGGCCCAGAAAATTTTAAATTTCAACCTTCAAACCTGCAACAATTTTCTTTTTAAAAAATTTCCTCAAACTCTAACAATTCCTCTACATTTACCGCCTTAAACCGACGCGGAAAAAGCGTAAATTGAACTCTTTATTAATGCGTAAATTTTGAGCACTATGATTAAAATGCAAGTAATCGGTAATCTTGGAAAAGATTGCGTGGTTAACACAGTTAACGGGAAAAATGTAATCAATTTTACAGTAGCCCACACTGAAAAGTACCGCGACAGCCAGGGCAACAACCAGGAAAAAACAACCTGGGTTGATTGTGCTTACTGGACGGACAGAACTGCCATTGCACCGTACCTTCAAAAAGGTACGCAGGTGTTTGTTGAAGGAACTCCCGAAGTTCGCAGCTTTACACGTAATGATGGCACTGCCGGTGCTTCACTTTCTCTTCGTGTAAGGGAAGTGCAGCTGCTGGGACGTAAAGGTGATAATGCCGGAGGCGGTTCATCTGCTTCTGAATCTCCATCTTACAACCGCCAGGAAGCAAGTGCTCCGGCAAGCGTAGATGATGTTGCTGACGACCTACCATTCTAAAATAGAAATGTGTGAAAGAAAATGCTCTCAGAAATGGGGGCATTTTTTATTTGAGGTGATTAATAATGAAAAATTAAAAATCTAAAATCAAAAGTACAGTCGTGCTGCTAAGTGTTCAACTGATCTTTTTTATCAACTCTCATTCCTTCTTATCTTGCGCAAATGAGCAAAGTTTTTTCTTACAACCAACTGTTTGATTTTACTGAAAATGTTTTTTTGAAAATAGGTTGCAGTGAAGAGGACGCAAAGCTTGCAGCAAAAGTCTTATTGTCAGCTGATGCTCGCGGCGTTGATTCGCACGGCATTGCACGTCTGGGTGGTTACGTGCGTTTGTGGGAGGCAAAAAGAGTGAATGCAAATCCTCAAATTAAAATTATTCACCAGACACCTTCCACTGCAACCGTGGATGGTGATAGTGGATTGGGATTGGTCGTTGCTCCAAAAGCAATGCAAATTGCAATCGATAAAGCAAAACAAGTTGGTACAGGTTGGGTGAGTGTTCAAAACAGTAATCATTTTGGCATTGCAGGTTATCATTCCATGTTGGCGTTAGCAGAAGATATGATTGGCATTTCAATGACTAATGGAAGTGCTTTGGTTGCTCCAACGTTTGCAAATGAAAGATTGTTAGGGACAAACCCAATTTCGATTGCAATACCTGCAGGCAATGCCCAACCATTTGTTGCAGATATGGCAACAACAACTGCAGCGAACGGAAAGTTGGAGATTCTTCAAAGAAAACACGGCGCTGCCCCTTTGGGGTGGATCCAAAACAAAGAAGGCAAACCTTCAACCGATCCGCACGAATTAAAAAATGGAGGTGCCTTGCTGCCACTCGGCGGTGACAAAGAACATGGGAGTCATAAAGGATATGCACTCGGTGCAATCGTTGATATTTTTTCTGCCATATTGAGCGGTGCCAACTACGGTCCATGGGTTCCGCCTTTTCCGGCTTACGTTCCTATGCCCGAAGGAATGCCGGGCAAAGGCATAGGTCATTTCTTCGGAGCCATGAGAATTGATGCTTTTCGCCCTGCAGAAGAATTCAAACGGCACATGGATAAATGGATTGAACGTTTTCGTTCAGCTAAAACTGCTGAAGGATTTGAAAAAGTGATCATACCTGGCGAGCCGGAAAAAGAAATGGAAGAAGTAAGAATGAGAGACGGAATTCCCGTGCTTGACCCTGTCGTGGATGATTTAAATTTTCTTGCCGGAAAATTTGGACTAACCATGAAAGTTCCTGCTGTGTAACTCTCCACAGACCTATCTTTGCGGCCGAATAAATTTCCTGGAAATGAAAGTAATGAAGTTTGGTGGCACCTCTGTGGGTAAGCCGCAACGCATGCACGAAGTGGCAAGACTAATCACAAAAGATGCAGAATCAAAAATTGTTGTTTTAAGTGCTGTTTCCGGTACAACCAATGCACTTGTTGAAATCGGCAATCTTATCTCCCAAGGCAAACGTGAAGAAGCCAAACAAAAGATTGACGCTTTAGAAACCCAATATAAACAGTTCGTCACTGAATTGGTGAAAAAGCCAGATGCTCTTGAAAAAGCAAAGAATATTTTGAAAGAGCATTTCGAATTTCTCAACATCATTCTTCGTATTTCTTTTAGCGAAGCATTGAGTAAAGATATTTTGGCGCAGGGCGAATTGATCTCTACAAAACTGTTCAGTGTTTATTTGAAAGAACAAAACATTGACCATGAATTATTGCCTGCATTGGAGTTTATGAGTATTGATGTCAATGATGAACCACAGGTAGAAGTGATTAGCCAAAAACTTACAAAACTTCTTCAGCAATTTCCGAACAAAAAATTATTCATCACGCAAGGCTATATCTGTCGCAATGCAAGGGGAGAGGTCGATAATTTAAAGAGAGGCGGAAGTGATTACACTGCATCGTTAATTGCTGCAGCGATCAAAGCAACTGTTTGTGAAATATGGACAGACATCAGCGGCATGCACAACAATGACCCCCGGATTGTAAACAAAACCATTCCGATCGATCAATTAAGTTTTGATGAAGCAGCGGAGTTGGCCTATTTCGGTGCAAAAATTTTGCATCCTGCATCGATCTGGCCTGCACAACATTACAATGTTCCGGTGAAGTTGCTCAATACAATGGAACCTGAAGCAAAGGGGACGACAATTGAAGAAAAAGCATCATCGACCGGAGTGAAAGCTGTTGCAGCAAAAGATGGAATTATTGCGGTGAACATTAAGAGCAGCAGAATGTTGTTGGCTTATGGCTTCCTTCGCAAAGTGTTTGAAGTGTTTGAAAAATACCGCACGCCAATTGATATGATCACAACCTCCGAAGTTGCGGTTTCATTGACAATTGATAATGATGCAGCATTGAATGAAGTTGTAAAAGAACTGGAAACATTTAGTTCGGTAAGCATCGATAAAGACCAAACCATCATTTGTATTGTTGGTAATGAAATTGGTGAACAACCGGGAACATTGAAAAAAGTTTTTGACAGCGTGAGTAATATTAACGTAAGAATGGTTTCTTTTGGTGGAAGCATTCATAATATTTCAATGCTGGTTGATGCAGCTGATAAAAAGGCGGTTTTACAACAATTGAATTCGGGATTGTTTGGATTAAATTAATCCCAAAAATATTTTTGAAAGTAAAGCTTCTTATCGAGAAGCTTTTTTATTGCATAACTATTTTGCAAATTTCAAAGCTGATGTTGTGTCCGTAACGATTTGCGCAATATATACTCCGCTGCTCCAGTTCAATACATCTCTGATTGTAATTGCATTGTAGCCTTCGGAAAATTTAAAAGCAGCATGATAAAGCAATGATCCGCTTGAAGAGAAAATGGAGATCATTACTTTTTGTTTTTTATTGCAATAAACCTGAAGTTCTTCGCCTTCGCTTTGGTTATAAAATGCGCGTGCGGTTTTTTCAAATGAATTTCTAGCGCCCAGCATTTGTGAAATGCCGAACCTCCCATTGGGATAGAAATAAACAAGGCGATAATTAGCATTTATCGCTTTGCAATCCTTATCGCTAAAGCTATAATGGCCAAGACCAGTAGAAGAAATGGATCCGATGGTTGTAAAATGATTTCCTTCGATTGACTTTTGTATCTCGTATTTTTCAACGTGCTCTTCGTTTGCTACTTCCCATTGTAGCACGAATTGATTTTCTTTTATTTTTCCGGTAAAGCGCATTATCGTAAGCGGCAAAACAGATAATGACACAGCTTGCGAGGCTCCAATATCATAGTTTGAGGTCAAAGGAAGAGTGTTGTCAAAGAAATCATGACTGCCCATGTTTGGAGTTGTTATTGCTTTATCAACCAAAGGAGAAGCAGGATTTAAAGTATATCCGAAAAGCGAATGAAAATTTCCTCCATCCGCAGGTTTTATGGTGCTGCCGCTTCCTGCATCCATTAAAACTGGATCTTGAACGATATCCAGAGCCTTACCCGAATTTGTTTCTTGTCCGCTTGCTGCAGTTTTCCATTGATTCAGTGAAGTGTAATGATTCCCATTCCAAAAAATATCATATTGCGACGCCGAGGAATAATAGTTGTTTGCCGCAAAATAAACCTGTGCAGTTGATAACGCAGTTTCCGAAGCAATCATGTCCACCCCGTTACTTACAAAAAAAATATTGTTTCGTATGGTTACACCTGAATAGTTGGAAGTGAGAATATCAACAGCTGAAGGCTTTCCATCGGTCAGATTATTATTATCTACATAGAGCGTATTGTTGTATATCTCCGAATTTTTGATCAGATGTGTGTTGTCAGCTGCATACAAAGCAATCGCACCATAACTATTTTTTCTTCCATCACTTTGGCTGATATTATAACGAACAACATTGCCGGTAAACTGATTTGGTGAGCCGTATTCCACGAGTGCAAATCCATATCCTTCGTTATCATGACTATAGCAATATTGCACTGTACAGGATTGACAACCTCCATCCAAATCAAAACCGCCGCCGTCCTTCGTTAACCCCGCCTTGTTGTGATGACTTTCGCAATGTTGAATGATGATGTTCCTTGAATCATAAGCCCAAATTCCCACGGGCCCTCCACCGGTTGACCGGTTGTTTGCTCCATTGTTGAATGCTTCGCAATATTCGACCAGTCCTCCATCAACGCCAGATACAATAAGGCCGCTTCCTGTTGCTTTTGATGTAGGAGTCAATTGACCATAATTGTTATAAAATTTGCAATAACTGATTGTAAAATTTTTATTTGAGAATGATGGCCAGTTCCCAAACGTTTCCAATCCCGTGATGCCGTTGTCATGAAAGCTGCTGTGCTCAACTGTTAGATTATTGATCCCTTTATCAGTACTGTATGATCCAATTAAACAGCCCCTGTTCCCAAATCCAAACACTTCAAGACTGTCTATAGAAATTGATTCTATAGCTGCATTGGTTTGATTAATAAAAATATCAATCCCGTCATGGCTGGAGCCATTACCTTTTAAAATCAGATTACTGATGCGAACGCCGCCTGTATTGCTTAAGTAAATCGCTTCAGTATCCATGGCGTTGATAGTTGCTGGCCCGTCGCCATAAGAACTAATTATGACCGGCTGAGCTGATGTTGCCGAATCATTAGAATCAATCAAAATGCTGCCGGTAAAACTTTGACCGCCTTCCAATAAAATCTGATCACCTGGTTTGAAGTTGATATTGTTTACCCTGGATAATGAGAACCATGCGGATGTTATGCTCAATCCGTCATTTGCATCATTGCCGGTGTGGCCTATGTAATAGGTTTTATTCTGCGCAATTGCAGGAAAACACAAAAGTAGAAGTATCCAAATGATACTTTGTTTCTTCATAGGACTGCTCTATTGGATTGAACTATATAAAATTACAAAAGCAGGATGGAAAAAACAGAGCGGAAGTACTGAACTAAGAGCTATAATTTACGAATGGCTAAGAGTAAATTTTCGTTTCTGTTTGGAATACTATTCTAAATGAAGATAGAACGTATGAAAAAATAGTTTAAGTGAAATTGATAAAAGATTTATTTTAGTTCAAACACCGAAACTATGCAAATAGAACAACCAACTGCTGCCGTAGATACAAATGAGGAATATATCATACCGAAAAATGCGGCTACAGAACCTGCGGTTTTAAAAACTGTTTTTAAAGCGATTATTGTTGAAACTGTAAAAGATTTTTTTGGAAGTATCATTGGGTTTTTTCTTCGCTACATCAGGCATTTTATTGATGGGTTCAAATATTTCTGGAGCCCGTCCTTAAAAAAGAGCCCATTTGATACAAAAGATTATAAAGAGAACTGCCAACATTCGTTTGAACTATTGTTGTTGGTGTTATTTGCAGTCATTTTCATGGTGAAACTGGATTGGATTCCACCAACAGGATCTAAAATGCTTGATTGGCTTAACAACGACTTAAGCCAGATGGGAATACAATTTATGATGTTTGTCTTCTTTGCAATTACCTACTTGGTTCTGATAATTTTTTCAATTATCACAGGGCGGTTATGGAAGGCTGTTTTAAAAATTAAAGTGACAAGAAGAGAGTGCGATATTTTGTTTGTTTATCTGAACAATACGTTTTTCAGCATTGCAGCCGTAGTGGGCTTGATTGTACGTTGTATGGTATCACTTGAAACCACTGATTCCGATTCCCTTGGTAGTGGTCTTATTATTATTTTCTTTCCGATTTGTTTGTTGTTGAATTCTATTTGGGCAATACGCTTTGCAAAACTGAATGGGATGAATTTTAGTAAGGGCAGTGTTTTCTTTGTGCTAACGACGATTTTATATCCTCTGGGTTTTGCCTTTGGTCAATTACTCACCGTCGCATTTTTAATGAACATATAGAAAAACTTGGCCTTAAAAATAAAAGAGTCCCGTTACGGACTCTTTTATTTAAAAAACCTGTTCGGCCGGAATTTTCAGGTCGAATTTCAAAATCAGATAATCAACAACGCATCCCCATAACTGAAGAAGCGATATTTATCCTTTATTGCTTTTTTGTACGCTTCCATGGTCAGGTCATATCCTGCAAATGCGCAAGTCATAATCAGCAAACTGGTTTTTGGCAAATGAAAATTCGTAACCAAAGAGTCAGCGATGCTGAAATCATAAGGAGGATGAATAAAAATATTTGTCCAACCTTCAGAAGGTTTCAATAATTTTTGAGCAGTTACAGAAGATTCCAAAGCTCTCATTGTGGTAGTACCGATAGAGCAAATTCTATGTCCGGTTTCCTTTGCCTTGTTTACAATTTTTGTAGCAGGCTCTTCAATTCGATAGTACTCTGCATCCATCTTATGCTTGCTCAAATCTTCAACTTCAATCGGGCGAAAAGTGCCCAAACCTGTGTGAAGTGTAACTTCAGCAAAACGGATTCCTTTGATTTCGCAACGTTTAATCAATTCGCGACTGAAGTGTAAACCTGCCGTTGGCGCAGCTACGGCTCCTTCATGTTTTGCATAAACAGTTTGATAACGCTCACGATCTTCTTCGTCTGGTTTGCGTTTGATGTACTTTGGCAAAGGAGTTTCACCATATTTTTCCAGCACCAGTCGGAATTCATCATCAGTGCCTTCATGCAGAAACTTAATGGTTCGCCCGCGGGAAGTAGTGTTGTCAATTACTTCGGCAACCAGCTCTTCGGTATCGCCGAAATACAATTTGTTTCCAACACGGATTTTTCTTGCGGGATCAACAATAACATCCCACAAACGATGTTCTTTGTTGAGTTCGCGGAGAAGAAACACTTCGATTTTAGCTCCTGTTTTTTCCTTTCGGCCGTACATGCGCGCGGGAAAAACTTTAGTGTTGTTTACAGTAAACACATCCTTGTCATCAAAATAATCAAGAATGTCCTTGAAATGTTTGTTTTCAATTTGTCCTGTTTTGCGATGCACGACCATCATGCGGGCATCTTCACGCTTTTTTGCAGGATGTTGGGCGATGAGGTTGAGCGGTAAGTCAAACTTAAATTGTGAAAGCTTCATGGGCTGTTTATTCAGTTAATTGTTCAGGCCTCATGACGCAAACCGTGCAGCGAGTTGCGGGATTTTTTCGAAGTTCCAACTCCCGGTCTTACGGCACCGGGTATGGTCATTTAGCTGTAAAGGCCGCAAAATTAAGGGTAAAATCAAAAAATAATGGAAAATTTTTGTGGAACTGCTACGCCTGTCACTCTTTATATTACCTTCATTCTGTCTGAAAATTGAATTTTAAACTCAGATTCCGTTTATGAGAAACCTGCTAATCGTTTCACTTTTTCTATTTTCTTTTTCTTACGCTTTCGCTCAAAAAACAAAAGTGCCTCCGAAAAACTACCCAAGCTTACTTTGGGAAATCACGGGGAAAGACCTGAAAAAACCATCCTATCTTTTTGGAACCATGCATGTGAGCAGCAAAATGGTTTTTCATTTATCTGATTCTTTTTATCTGGGAATTAAGAATGCTGATATAGTTGCCTTGGAAACGGACATGGGCACCTGGCAGGATGATTTTTCGAGATACGATATGACACCTTATGGTTTAGACAATTTGTATTCACAAAAAGGATTTGGTGGTCCCAACGATTATCTGACCATTTCAACCTTGCAGGGACAACCATATGAAAAGCTTATTGAATTGGCTTTATATAGCAGTCCATCCATGATCAATAGTTTTTTATACAGAACCAATTCCGACAAGACTGTTGATTTTGAAGAAGACACTTATCTCGACATGCATATCTACCAGGCAGGAAAGAAATGGGGAAAAAAAGTTTGCGGCGTGGAAAATTTTGACCGGAGCATGGAGCTGATGAAAGAAGCTTATGTTGATGCGGCCAAAGAGAAAAATAAAAAAGAAAGAAGCTACGATTATGACGAAGATTTCTCTTATTCAAAATTAGAAGATGCCTACCGAAGCGGCAATCTTGACTTGCTCGATACCATCAATAAAGTAAACAGTACATCCGCAGCATTTGACGAAAAGTTTTTGTACAAGCGAAATGAGATGCAGGCAAACTCGATGGATTCAATCATGAAAACAGGACAGGCATTGTTTGTTGGAGTGGGTGCTGCACACTTGCCCGGACAGCGGGGCGTGATTGAATTGCTGCGCAGAAAAGGATACAAACTTCGTCCGATAAAAATGAGTGAAAGGGACAGCAAGCATAAAGAAGAAATTGAAAAAATGCGTGTGCCTGTAAAATTCAGCAAGCAAACTTCAGCTGATGGATTTTTTAGTGTGAACATGCCGGGCAAGCTCTATGATTTCAACGGAGCCTTTGGGTTGATTGACCAGGAGCAATTTGCCGACATGAGCAATGGTGCTTATTATATGGTAACCCGTATCAACACCAACAGTATTTTGTGGGGACACGATGAAAGTACAGTTCTTCGCAAAATTGACAGTGTGATCTATGAAAATATTCCAGGGAAAATTCTTAGCAAAACTTCAATTACTAAAAATGGTTACAAAGGGTTTGCCGTAACCAATCGTACGCGCCGCGGCGATTTTCAACGCTACAATATTTTTGTTACTCCTTTTGAAATCATTTTATTTAAAATGAGCGGCAATGACGATTATGTTAAAGACGGAACAGAAGCCGACCAGTTTTTTAACAGCATCGAACTAAAAAATTACAGTAGTGCATGGACAAAGTGGAGTCCATCATTTGGTGGGTTTGAAGTGCAGCTCCCGCATCAACCAGTGATTGATAAAAAGGGCAACTGGAAATTCAGCGCATTGGATAAACAAACCAACACAGGTTTTGAAATTATCCGAACTGACATTCACAATTACAATTTTGTTGAAGAAGATACCTTCGATTTGAATCTGATGGAAGAAAGTTTTGCTTCTTCCGACTTCATTGATAAACAAATCAGCCGTAAGCAAACCAACACGGGTGGATATCCATCTTTAGAGGCAAAGTACAAATATAAAGATGGTTCTGTGGCGATGGTAAAGTTCTTGATTCAGGGAGCACATTACTACACTTTGGTAGCACATGGCAAATCGGAAAATGCTAAAATGATCGACTTCCTCAATTCATTTGCCATCACACCTTTCAAATACGATGAAGCAAAACAATTAGCAGATACCAGTCTTTATTTTACGGTAAATTCTCCCGTGCCCTTGGAAAAACCAAAAAAATTGTCAATGTATCCTGATGATCTTTCGCGTTATGGTTATTATGGCGAAGGTGATGATGATGCGGCTTATCTCGAGAATGGGAAATATCAGACAAGGACCGTAACGAATGATTCAACCGGTGAAAAAATTTATGTGACTTTTTACAAGCCTTCACGATATTTTTATAACGCGGATACTTCTGCTTTTTCCGATTCTTCGTATTTCAACCTGGAGCGATTCCCCTGGCAATTCCGTTATAAAAAGGATTATGAGTTGCCAAATAAAATGAAAGTGCTGGAATATGTAATGGGTGACCCCAAAAGCAGTCGTTACATCATAGGGAAATCGTTTTCAAGAAATGGAGTCCTTTATAATTTGCAAACAGAAGGAGATACAATAACAAAAGAAAGTGCATTCATTACCAATTTTTTTGAAAGCTTCGTGCCAAGCGATACAGTGAAGAATGCAGATCCTGCAGAAAGGAAAACAAAGATCTTTTTTGGTGATTTCTTTAGCAACGATTCCTCGTTACACAAAAAAGCGGTAGTAAATGTAAATGATGTTGACTTTGATTCGACCGATTTTTCTCAATTGAAAAAAGCCATTCAATCACTTACATGGAAAGAAAAAAAATACGTGGATGTGAAGAATGATTTTGTTTGGCAGTTGGGAAAAACCAAGTCAAATGCGGCGGCAGATTTTCTTAAAGAAATTTATTACGCTGCTGGTGATACAGTTGAATTGCAATACACAGCTTTGCAGGCTTTATTGAATCAAAAAACATCTTATGCTTACCAGGTATTTAAAAATATTATGGTAAACGAACCTCCGGTCATAGATGTAGACAATAACGGGATCGGCTATAGACCAGCCAGGAAAAACTATTTACCAGGATCGGGCTATTACACCGATTATACGATTAGCCAGTACAATTACGATGATGACAATTCGAGAGACAGGTCGTTCTTCAATGATTTGTATGATTCAGTTCAATTAACATCAACAATTATTAAAGATATTCTTCCGTTGATGAATATTCATGATTACGAGCATCCGATCATGGATTTAATGGGAACCATGATAGACAGTAATTTGCTTAAGGCCGAAGATTATCAGCCCTACGAAACAAAGTTTCTCATTGAAGCAAAGCAGGCTTTGAAGAAGCAAGTTATCAGTGAAAAAAATAAATCCATCCAAAAAGCACAGAGCGACAAGGATAAGACTGATGATTCCGGCTATGGAGAAACCGACGGCGATGACGGAAATACAGAGCTTAGTTTATATGCGACTTTATTGATGCCTTTCTGGGATCAAAATCCAGCCGTTCCCCAGTTAATCAACCAAATGTTGAAGAGTAGTGACAAGCGACTGAAGTATAATACAACCTTATTATTACTTCGAAACAAAAAAGCCATTCCCGATACAATGCTTAACTATTTCGCCGCACTTGATGATTACCGTTATGAGTTGTATGCCGATCTTAAGCAAAGCAGGCTTCGTAATTTGTTTCCAATACAGTTCAATTCGCAAGCAGAATTGGCAAAAAGCGAATTGTTAAGGATTGGGCCGGATTACAGCAAGCCTGATTCCATTGTTTACGTTGACAAATTGCCTGTTCAATACAAAGAAAGAAAGGGCTATGTTTTGTTCTTTAAGTATAAAAACAAAAAGGATGACAATGCGTGGAAACTGGCTTCTGTAGGAATGATTCCTTCCGATCCGAAGAAGTTTGAATTTGATGCGAAGAAGGATAAATACTGGGAAGAAGCTGAATATGATTTCACTCAAATGAGCACTACAAAAATTGATACGGATGAGCCGGTAAAAGATCAATTGCAAAAGGCGCTGAAAAAAATGGAATATTCGAAGAGGAACAGTGCAGCAGAATTCTATAAAGACGAAGACAATCCTTACGGACTCAATCTATTGGGAGGATTGAACTTTAAAGATTAAATCAATTTGTTTTAATATTCGGTATTGCATCAATTAATTCTTTGGTATAGCGGCTTTGCGGATGATGATACACTTCTTCTGCCGGGCCGCTTTCAATTATTTTTCCCCTGTTCATTACCATGATTCTGTCGCACATATAACGGACTACAGACAAATCATGTGAAATGAATAACATCGTTAAGCCTAAATCTTTTTTCAGATCGTTCAATAAATTCAAGACCTGGGCCTGAACACTTACATCAAGAGCTGAAACCGATTCATCACAAACTAAAAAGCCCGGATTCATCGCCAGTGCTCTTGCAATAACAATGCGTTGACGTTGCCCTCCTGAAAATTCGTGTGGATAGCGGTTTATCACATTCGATGGAAGGTTCACTCTTTCAAGCAATGACGCAACTTTCTTTTTTCGTTCACGAATGTCATGTTCAATGTTGCGGACTTTTATCGGCTCTGCAATAGCATCACCAATTGTTAGTCGTGGATTGAGCGATGAATACGGATCCTGAAAAACCAACTGCACTTGCTTACGGAAGTTTTTTAATTGCTCCTTTGGTAGACCGGTTATTTGCTCATCGTTGTAAAAAATATTTCCTGATGAAGGTTCAATCAATCTTAAAAGAGCTCTTCCTAAACTCGTTTTGCCGCAACCCGATTCGCCAACCAATCCCAGGGTTTCTCCCTTGAAGATTTCAAAGCTCACATCATTAACAGCCGTGAAAAAGGTTTTGGTTTTGCCAAGTAAATTTGTTTTTCCCGGGAATTGAACAATAAGATCTTCAACTGTTATAAGCGGTCTTGTCGAAATTTGAAAATTGAAATTTGCAGTTTCAGTCCCGGTTTTCATTTTTCCCTTTTGTTTCTCCAAAAAATCACTCACCGTTGGCAGTCGTTCTTTTTTCGGATGCAATGCAGGGCGGCAGGCAATCAATGCTTTTGTGTAGGGATGCGTTGAGTTTTCAAAAATATTTTTGACGGTGCTTTCTTCAACAATTTCACCTTTGTACATAATGGCAACACGGTCGGCAATTTCGGCGACCACACCCAAATCATGGGTAATAAAAATCACTCCCATGTTTTGTTGTTGCTGCAATTCTTTAATCAGTTGAAGAATTGTTTTCTGCACTGTAACATCCAATGCTGTTGTTGGCTCATCGCAAATCAACAAAGAAGGGTTGCAACACATTGCCATTGCAATCATCACTCTTTGTTTTTGTCCGCCACTTAATTCATGCGGATATTTTTTAAAAATTTTATCCGGTTCGGGAAGTTTCACTTTTTCAAACCACCCGATGGTTCTTTGTTTGGCTTCTTGTTGCGAAATTTCTTTGTGAATCAATAAAGCTTCCATCACTTGCTTACCGCAAGTCATAACCGGATTTAAAGAAGTCATTGGTTCCTGGAAAATCATTGCGATTTTAGAACCCCGTATTTGACGGATGGAATTTTCATCAGCGTTAATTAAATCCATCGATGTTCCATCATCATGGAAAATAATTTTTCCGTTGCTGAATTTTGCAGGCGGCTTGGGCAATAATTGTAAAACAGAAAGTGAAGTGACCGATTTCCCAGAGCCGCTTTCCCCAACAATGGCCAAAATTTCTCCACGATTCACTTGCAGCGAAATGTTTTTTACAGCATGCGTTGTCTGCTGTTCGCTCAAGAAATCAATCGATAAATTTTCTATACTAAGTAATGGCTGCATCAACTCTTATTTTGCATTAGGGGCATCAATAACCTTGATGAATAATTTTTTTGATGGAGTAGGATAATAAATCAGACAAACCATGCAATGTTGAACGTAGTTCGAATCTATTTTGAAATAGAATTCGTCGCCGGCTTTTATGTTCGAAGGAAAATTGCAACGGCTTCCAAGTGCAAAGACATTTTTATAAACCTTACCTGTGTTTTCATCTGTCCAGCTGGAAACTACCATTGACGAATCAAAATTTTTGCTCTGCATGCTAATGGTATAATTCATGCATTCACCTTTTACTTCCAGCTTTCCTTTGTAAATGCCTTTTGGCAAATCGTTTTTGCAGGCATGAGTAGACGCCAGTACAATCAATGAATAGAGTATGAAAAAGAACTTCATTTCACTTTGTTTTGCTACGATTAAAATCTCAAATGTCGAACGGTTAGTCCTTTGTTGATTAGCTGCTTCAATGAATCGATACCGATTTTCAAATGCCGTTCTACAAATTGCTCCGTTACTTTTTTATCACTCTCCTCTGTTTTAACTCCTTCAGGTATCATCGGCTGATCACTCACCAGTAACAATGCACCGGTTGGAATTTTATTATAAAAACCAACAGCAAAAATGCTTGCGGTTTCCATATCGATTGCATAGGCTCGTATTTCCTGCAAATAGTCTTTAAACTTTTCATCGTGTTCCCATACACGACGGTTTGTTGTATAAACAGTTCCTGTCCAGTAATCAACTGCATAATCACGAATGGTTGTCGAAATAGCTTTCTGCAAAGCAAATGCGGGCAGTGCAGGAACTTCCGGCGGGAAATAATCGTTTGATGTTCCTTCTCCTCGTATTGCTGCGATTGGAAGAATAAGATCACCCAGCTTGTTTCTTCTTTTCAATCCGCCGCATTTGCCTAAAAACAAAACAGCTTCGGGTTCAATTGCAGTCAGCAGATCCATTACCGTTGCAGCAGTCGGGCTTCCCATCCCAAAATTGATAATAGAAATTCCGTCGGCAGTTGCACATTGCATAGGCTTGTCCGAACCGACAATATCAACACTATGCCATTGAGAAAAAAGGTTTACGTAATTACTAAAATTGGTAAGCAAAATATACTTTCCAAATTTCTCCAATGATTGCCCTGTGTATCTCGGTAACCAATTCTTTACAATTTCTTCTTTAGTCTTCATGCTACGAATTTAATCATTAGGTTTGAAGCATGATCGTCGTGCAGTATCCAGAGCCAAAATTCAAAATGAAAAATGAAAACGGCAACCAGTACATTTTTGATAACATCCGCAGGGCATGGTTGCTTCTCACTGAAGAAGAATGGGTACGGCAAAATTTTGTAGGGTATCTCGTTTCACAATTGAGATATCCTTCTTCGGTAATTGCATTGGAAAAAGAAATTCATTTAAATGATTTGAAAAAACGTTTCGACGTTTTGGTCTATAATAAAGCACATCAACCATGGATGTTGATTGAATGCAAAGAGCCCAATGTAAAATTAAGTGAAGAAGTGCTTCAGCAAGTGTTGCGATACAATATCAGCGTTCCTGTTGAATACATTGTTATTACCAATGGAAAGACAACCGTGGGGTGGAGGAAGGAAAATGAACTGACGATGTTAAACCAATTGCCGGAGTGGGAATAAGTTTTAAATGCCGTCATTTTGACCTTGTATTCGTTGTCCGCAACTAAATTGTTTACTGGCGTTGGCTAACTTATTTGACCCGACATATGGAATTTGGACTAAGCAAACTTTGTTTTGCTTATAAACACAAAAGCCACTTCAATTGAAAAGGCTTTTGTGTTTAATTTCTATTGTCTTAAAAATCTTTTTTCTTCTCTGCTTTTTGCATTGGGTTTGGTCCGGTTGTTTGGCCTCGAACTACATTCTTTGCCTTGAACAATTCCAATTTGGTTGGTTGTTGCTTAATGTCGCCCCATGTGTTATTGCTTTCGTCAATGTCGGCTGTTTCTCTCAAAGGATCGAGTTGAATGGATGCAACTTCTTTGTCCTTCATAAATGTTTTTACAACACTGTTTTCATTCAACCGCCAAACCTGTGCGGGAATGCGGTCAATTTCTTTAGTACCATCTTTGTATGTCCATTCAATAATGATTGGCATCACCAATCCACCTTTATTGCTAAAGCCTATTTGATATAAATATTTCCCCTGCAGTTTTTGTTTTTCGTCCGGCGATAAAGTTTCCTTATTTGGCAAAGGAGTATCGGCATATGTCATAGAATCATAAGGTTCCATGTTTCGATCGTATTTCCAATAAAAATCACGAAGCGATGTATCCGCATCCGTTGCAAACTGAATATTCTTATCCTGCCTGTTACGCAGTTTTGAAACATCTTCAAATGCACTTACCTGTGGCTTGGGGAGTGAAACCATTACTTCACTTGTTGGTTTTACTTCTGCGGTGACATCAGCCTTTGCAAATTTTACGGAGTCGATTGAAATATCACAAGCATCCGTTCCGTAAAACCAGCCTCTCCAAAACCAATCTAAATCTTCACCACTTGCATCTTCCATAGTGCGAAAGAAATCTGCAGGCGTCGGATGCTTGAATGCCCAGCGTCTTGCATATTCTTTAAATGCATAATCGAATAATTTTCTTCCCATGATGGTTTCACGCAAAATATTTAACGCTGCGGCAGGTTTTGAATACGCATTCGGTCCGAACTGAACAATGTTTTCGGAATTCGTCATGACGGGCTCCAACTGATCCTTCGGCAATTTCATGTAATCAATGATTGAAGTGGCAGGACCCCGGCTTGACGGATATTTTGGGTCAAACAATTCCTGCGTGAGGTACTGAACAAAAGAATTCAAACCTTCATCCATCCATGTCCATTGGCGTTCATCGCTGTTTACGATCATTGGGAAAAAATTGTGTCCAACTTCATGAATCACCACACCGATCATTTTGTATTTCGTGTCTTCGCTGTAACTGCCATCGGGATGTGTTCTTCCATTGTTGAAACAAATCATGGGGTATTCCATTCCGTCAGAACCTTCAACACTTTGCGCCACAGGATAAGGATAAGGGATGGTGAAATGCGAATAGCTTTTAATGGTGTGAGCGATAACCCTTGTTGAATAACGGCTCCATAAATTATACCCTTCCTTTCCATAATAACTCATGCACATGATTTTTTTCCCTTCAACAGTAACCGGCATGGCATCCCAAACAAATTTGCGAGATGATGTCCATGCAAAATCACGAACGCTATCTGCCTTGAAGATCCAGGTTTTTGTTGCGCCCGCTTTTTTCTTCTCGGCCGCTTTTGCTTCTTCCAGTGTCACTATCTCCACAGGTTCTTTTGATGTTTGCGCTTTGTGCCAACGTGCAAGTTGCGTTGGTGACAAAATTTGCTTGTAATTCTGACATTCACCAGTTCCTCCAACAACATGATCGGAGGGTACAGTCATCTGCACCTTGAAGTTTCCAAAGGTCAATGCAAATTCGCCACGGCTTGTGAACTGATGATTTTGCCATCCCTGGAAATCGCTGTACACACAAAGGCGTGGATACCATTGGGTAATGGTGAAATTGTAATTGCCATCCGCGGGGAAATATTCATAACCACCGCGACCATTTTGCGTTAAGCGGTTTGGAATTTTATAACTCCACTCACATTTGAAAATAAATTTTTGTCCTGGCTTTAATGGTTGCGGCAATTCCAGACGCATCATGGTTTTGTTCACCGTGTAGTTTAAATCTTTGCCATTGGCATCAGTAAGTTTTGTGATTTTGTCACCGTAACCATTGTCTTGTTTGCCTGAAATAAATGCATCCAATTCCTCCGAACTCAATGTTTCCTTCATTGGATTGCTGTTTTGATAGTTGGCATTGTTCACCGAGCTGTGTTCGTTCTCGTCCAATTGCAGCCACAAATAAGTTAGAATGTCGGGAGAGTTGTTGTAGTAAGTAACGGTTTCACTTCCGGTCAATTTCAAAGCATTTTCATCCAGAGAAGCTTTGATGTCGTAGTCGCAGCGCTGCTGCCAATATTTTGGTCCCCACGTTCCGCTTGCAGTGCGGTATTCATTCGGCGTTGGAAGAATGGTGCCCAACTGTTCAAATTTATTTCCGTGATTGGAGTTGGGATTGTTTTTGATGTCTTGTGCAAAAGCAGTGTTCACCAAAACTGCGGAAGCAAAAAACAAGCAAAGTTTTTTCATGTGAATGTTTGATTTTTGTTTAAATAAAAAGTTAAGGACAGCCTTCTGTTTTAAATTGGTTTTTTGTTAGTTTAATTAAATCATTGCCCGCTGATGTTGATTTTCTTTTCTCAACGGCCATCGTTCAATTGCCATTCCCATTGCCAGACCTAAGACAATAACGGAAACGATTATGACCCAGTATCGCCGGTTTAATTTTAAATAACCAACAAATATTTGCGCCAATAAAAGGATGATCAAAACAATGAAAATTTGTCCCAATTCCAAACCTACGCTAAAGCTAAACCATGCTACCACAAAACTTTGATCTTCGGCCAAAAGCCATTTCAATGTGGTGGCAAAAGCTAAACCATGAATAAGACCGAAGAACAAGGCCAAAAAATAGTTGATTCGTATAGACTTTGATGTAAAGTTTTTTAAAAACAAATTCGAGAGGGCAGTGAACACAATAGTGCATGGAATTAAAAATTCAACCCAGGTTGAATTGACCTGAATTAAATTTTTCGCGCTCAATACCAGAGTAATGGCATGGCCGATGGTGAATGCAGTAACTAAAATCAAGACCTGGCGCCAGTCTTTCAGCATGTAGATTGCTGCTAAGGCTGCAATAAAAAAAATATGATCGAGAGCAGTGATGTTGATGATGTGCTCCCAGCCAATTTTGAAATAGAAAGTAAAATCGTTCATGTGTAAAGAAAGTCAAGGACTACAGTCCGCAGTGCACCGCAGTTTTAACTTTGCTGCTTCAAAATAATTGAGAGTTTTGCTTGAATAAAAATTTATTTTTCATGGCCGCCATTGTTTATAGATGTTTCTTGTTTTTCGGCTTAAGCTTTTTGGTTTTGCCGAAAAATAAACAAGCTGAAAAAGCTTTTCATCCTTTATACATGGCTGTTACGGAAATTAATTTGAATCCTTCCGATAAAACTTTGGAGGTGAGCTGTAAGATGTTTTCCGATGATCTTGAGCAAATTCTTGAAAAGAATAATCATGCGCAATTGGATATCGCATCGGAAAAAGACAAGGCAAATTTTGATAAATACATTCCTGTTTATGTGAAAAGCCATTTGAGTATTGCAGTTGACGGTAAACTTGTGCCGCTTTCTTATCTCGGTTTTGAGAAGGAAAAAGAATCTGCATATTGCTATTTCCAGGCAGAAAATATTTCTTCTGTGAAAAAAATTGATATCAGCAACAGTTTATTGTACGATTACACAACCCAGCAGATAAATATCATTCATGTAATAGTAAATGGAAAGCGGCAAAGTATGAAACTGGATTGTCCTGATAAGCAGGCGAGTTTCAATTTTTAATTGATTGTAACATCTGCCACTTGAGGATAATGATCGGAATATTTGTAGGATGGTTTTGTGTATTGCTTGATTGTAAATTTCGGATCGAAAAAAATATAGTCAATGCGAAGCGTGGGAGAGATGTATTGAAAGGTTCTTCCGAGTCCAAATCCTTTTTTCAAAAATGCATCCTGCAAACCATCTTTTACTTTAAAGTAAGCATAAGAGTTTGGCACATCGTTAAAATCGCCGCAAACAATCACCGGGTATTTTGTTGTGTCGATAATACTTTGAACCATTGCAGCTTGCTCTTTTCGCTTGGCATAGGCTCTTTTTACTTTTCCGAAAACGCTTCTTGATTCTTCCACTTCGCCAATAGCACCATACTCCTGCTTTTTTAACCGCGGCGATTCAAGGTGAGTATTAATGATACGAAGTGTTTTATTATTAAATTGAATGTCGGCAATGCTAATGCCTTCAGAATTGTTTCCTTTTTCTGCGTGATAAAAAATAGTATCAGTGATAGGCAATTTTGAAAAAATACACAACCCTCCAGCCAGCCCCCCGTTCATAGTCTTGCCTGCTGGCGAAAAATAACAATAATTAAATCCCATGCTTTTTAAAACCGGAATGTTCGAAGGGAAAAGTTCAGGAGCATAACTTTCAAAAAATTCCTGGAAGCAAAGTATATCTGCGTTTTGTTCTTTGACCGCATCCATCATCAGATTGCGCAAACCCATGCGGTTGACAGGGTCGGTGGCAGATTGATTCTCTGTCCAACTTGATACATTCCAGGAAAGAACCCTTAAAGAAGATTCATCTTTATTGATGTTGAATTTGTTTGAAGGATGGAAGGCAAATAGGGCGCCGATTTGTTGCCAGCTAACCAATAACGCCACCAGGGAAAGAATAGCCCATTTTGATTTGGATAAAAGAGAAATAATTAAACACAAAATGGTTGCAGCTAACAAATACGGGTAAAACAATCCGAGCAAGGAAATAAACCAAAATGTGCCGGGATCAAGAAAAGGAACAAGGCTAACGAGCAAAAAGAAAAAAACAATCGCGATGTGAATGATAATGAAAATAACCCTGACCCATTTTCTGTTTTTGTTCTGCATAGCTTTAATTTCCGTCTCAAATATATTCGAGCAAAGCAGAAAATGAAAATGAATTACTCTTCCTCCATTTCATCAATAATTTCCTGGCTGGGTTTTACAAGCACTTTGTCGATACGGTGACCGTCCATGTCCATCACTTCAATATCAAAGCCTCGCCATTTTAACTTATCGCCGGTTTGCGGAATGCGTTCCAAAACCTGAAGTATGCAACCGGCCAGCGTGTCAAACGTATATTCTTCTTCGCTTGCCCAATCGGCTTTGTCGAACCGACTGAGAAAATCGTAAAAAGGAATTTGTGCATCAACCAAAAAAGTTCCGTCTTCCCGTTCAGTGATTTCATAATCTTCCATGGCTGCTTGCGGAATATTTCCAACAATTGCTTCTAAAATATCATTGAGAGTGATCATGCCCTGAAGACTTCCGTATTCATCAACAATAAAACAGGAATGTTGTTTAGTTTCCTTGAATTTTTCCATCACCTGGTAAGCTGTATTGTTTTCGGGAACAAACATGGCCTGTTGAACGACATCTTTGAATTTGGTAAAATCGTCAATGATGTAAAGATCTTTTATGGAAACCATTCCTTTAATGTTGTCAATATTTCCATCACAAATAGGGTAAACGGAATGTGGTTCTTTTACAATTTTATCACGAACAATTTCTTCATTGTCATTTATATCAAACCAAATAATATCGCTGCGGTGTGTCATTAATGAAGTAATGTTTCTGTCGCCCAAATGAAAAATGCGTTCGATCAATTCTTTTTCTTCCTCTTCAATGCTTCCAGCTTCTGTTCCTTCATTGATGATAGCTTTTATCTCATCTTCTGTTACGGTTTCATCTTTTGTTTTGCTGATGTTGAAAATTTTAAAGAATAGATTGCTCGTTTTATTTAGTAGCCAAACGATGGGATGTGTAAATGTTGCAAAGCCCCGCATTGGGCCTGCAACAATTTTGGCAATGCGCTCAGCATTTAGCAGGCCAATTCGTTTCGGAATTAATTCACCAAATACGATCGACAAAAACGTTACAATAATCACAACAATGGTCGTTGCAATGGTATGTGCATATGGAGCAAGGGCCTTGATTTGTGCGATTGTTGGCACCAACCTATCTGCAAATTTTTCTCCCGAATAAACACCGGTTAAGATGGCAATGAGTGTGATACCAATTTGCGCAGCAGACAAAAAAGTTTCCGGGGTGTTGGAAAGGTTCAATGCTGCTTCTGCTTTCTTATCTCCTTTTTCGGCCATGGTTTCTAGTCTTGCCTTGCGCGCCGATACCAAAGCAATTTCCGACATTACAAAAAGTCCGTTCAAAATAATTAGTCCAAGCAGTATTAAAATCGCCATTTATAATTTTTTATTTCACAGAAATCACTCCATCATCTATGCACTAAATCTGCGTCATGTGTTCCAAATTAAAGAATCCCCATTTTTTATCGAAAGCCCATGCAGTTGCACTTCCAATCAATACACCTAAAATTGCACCACCCACAACATCTAATGGATAATGAACACCAACATAAATTTGGGCATATCCAATAAAAAAAGCCCACACATAAGCCAGGTACATCCATTTTTTAAAAATTCCCTTAAAGGTGAGAACAGCAAAAGTGGCCATTCCAAAATGGTTGGCAGCATGATTGGAAACAAAGCTATAACTGCCTGAGCATTGCTTTAGCAATAATCGTACATAAACCATAAAAGCAGGATCCTGGCAAGGCCGGGGCCGGTGAAAAAATTCTTTCATCACTCTTGCTCCAATTAAATCGGTAAGTGCAATGGTGCAAATAAAAAGCAACGACCACCATAAACCTTTTTTGCCGAAATTGATTGCAATAAAAACTGCAATGAAAATATAAAGAGGCGCCCAAAAAACCGAGTTACGAAAAAAAGGAAGTACAGTATCGAAGAAAGGATTGGTCCATTGACTGTTTAACTTGATAAAAAGCCATTTGTCCCATACATCCAATTTGCTCCACAAAGAAATAGCCAAAGGCTCAACCATGCAACAAATGTAAGCGAAGAACGAGGCTTCTTTAACGAATAAATACTTGACTGAACGGAGAAATTCGCTTTTTTTGTAGTTGCTTTCCAATAAATTATCGATCAATAATGCTCATTCGGTTACGACTTCCGAAAACCTTGCTTTGGGTTTTTAACCTCTTGGTGTTGTTTGTTTTGCTGTTTACTGCCTACAGGTTCATGACCTTAATGGCTTTTCGCCCGGAAGGCGAGCATTTCAGCGATCTCATCCCTTCGTTTTTGTTGGGATTGCGTTTTGATTTGAGATGGATCAGCATTATTCTTCTTCCGATAATTATTGCGAGCCTTGTTCCGGAACTGTCTCCATTTCATTCATTAAAGAATAGAAAGATTTGGACCTGGTATTTGGCAATTATGACGTTTTTAGTCATCTTTTTTTTCGCTGCTGATTTTGGTGCGATCTCGTATAACCGTACCCATGTTGGCGCAAGTGCATTGAACTTTGCGGAAGACCCCGGCATTTCCGCAAAAATGCTTTGGCAATCTTATCCGATTCTGTGGATGTTGATGGGATTGGTTTTAGCTGTCTTGTTCTTGAGAATTTTATTTCGAAAGCTTCATGTCGTTATTGTTACAAAAACCGATGGGAAAGGAATTCCCTACAAACGCAAATGGTTTTTAGCTGCGATTTTATTTTTTGGTTTTTTAGTTTACGGAAGTGTCGGCGCCACTCCGTTGAAATGGAACAATGCGTTTAAATTCAACAACAGTTTCCAATCTTTTTTAGCATTAAATCCGCTTCAAAATTTCTTTTACACGCTGAAGCTTAGAAGGCCAAGCTTCGATGAAACAAAAGCCAGAGCTTACTTTCCCTTGATGAAGAAATGGATGGGCTTTGATAATAGCAGTTTTTCTTACAAAAGAGAAATTCCCTCATATGCCGATGCTGTAAAAACGCAACCAAACGTAGTGTTTGTGATTTGTGAATCCTTCAGCATGTACAAAAGCAGCATGAGTGGAAACCCCTTGAACACAACTCCGTTTTTTCAATCCATGGCTGACAGCGGCATTTTTTTCGATCATTGTTTTACCCCGCATTTTTCAACGGCAAGAGGATTGTTCGCGAGTCTTACAGGAATTCCTGATGTGCAACTCTCAAAATTTTCGACACGCAACGAGCAGGCTTTAGATCAACATATCATCATCAATGATTTCAAAGGCTACAATAAATTTTATTTTTTAGGAGGCGATCCTGGATTTAACAATTTTCAGGGCCTTGTAAAAAATATCGATGGCATTCAAATGAATGTCCAGGGTGATTTTGAATACAAGCCTGTAAATGTTTGGGGTATTAGTGATAAAGACCTTTTTCTTGAAGCAAATAAAAGCTTTGCAAAGCAAACCAAACCTTTTTTCGCCATCATTCAAACGGCGGATAACCATCGGCCATTTACTATACCAAAAGAAGACACAACTGATTTTAAGATAGAACACATTTCTAAAGAACAATTAGAAAAATTCGGATTTGAATCTGATGCCGAATTCAATGCATTTCGCTACGCTGATTATTCTTTTCAAAAGTTTATTGAAGCAGCGAGGAAGGAAAAATATTTCAACAATACCATTCTTGTTTTCGTTGGTGATCACGGTGTGTCGGGCAACGCAAAAAATGTTTATCCTGCGGCATGGACAGATGCGCGACTAACGGAAGAGCATGTGCCGCTTTTGTTTTATGCACCTAAATTGTTGGCTCCGCAAAAAAGAGAAGAAGTCGTTTCTCAAATTGACGTGCTGCCAACAATTGCCGGACTTACCGGGCATTCGTATACCAACTCAACCTTAGGAAGAGATGTCCTTCACAATCAAAACGGCAATCATTATGCTTTTTTGATTTCTCATGATGAAGGAAGAATCGGAATCATTACGGACAACTTTGTATTCACCAAAAATTTAAACTTTAAGCAAGAAGAGGTTTATCCTTTAAAAGACAATGTTTCCTATACGCCTCAGCAATTAGATTCCATCAAATCAAAAATGACTGATTTCACTTCGGCTTTTTATGAAACAGCCAGGTGGATGCTTGTTCACAACAAAAAGTAATTCTGTAAAATTTAATTCTGTTTCTTTGAGAGGATGATCATTCTTGGCGTTTTCCTCACATCATAATTACTCAACTGGTAGTCTCCAAAAACATCAATAACCTGCAGCCCCTGGAAAGAAAGCATATCTGTGAAGTCGCCCAAAGAAAGCTTGGCAACTTTCTCGCAAAACTCTTTTGATGTTTGTAGCGAAGGATCACTGACTAGAATTTTTTTGTAAAAATGATCTTCGTCCATCCAACGGTTGATCTCATAATTGGTTTGGCCAACCATTTTTGTTTCTTCATGAATTAAATGCTCTTCGACATAATGGACGTTCAGGTAGTCAAACAAGGCATAGCCTGAAGGTTTCAAACTTTTTGCGATCATGTAAACTGCATCATCATGCTCTCTTCTCGTGGCAAAATATCCAAACGAAGTGAAGAAATTAAAGGCATAATCAAAATAATTGATCCATGCCGGCAACCGCATATCGTGTTTGTAGAAATGTAAATTCTCCTTTTCAAATTGTTTTGCAAATTCAATTGCATCGGAAGAAAGATCTATCCCTGTTACGTCAAATCCCTGTGCTGCTAAAAATTTACTGTGTCTGCCGCGGCCACAGGCTACATCTAAAATGCGGCTGTCTTTTTTTGGCTTTAAATAATCAAGCAAACGAAAAATAAATGATTGAGCTTCGTTGTCACCCCGTTCAAAGTAGAGTTTATGATAAAAAGGTGAATTGAACCAGCTTTTGTACCACTCCTTTTCTGCCATTGCCAAATTTTTACAAAAGTAATGGCTGCCTCCTTATAAGTTAAAACCCTTAAGCCGTAAAGCCTTATTTTTGCCCTCCGAAAAATCGGAACTAAACCTTTTTATTGTGGCGTTGATCAAGAGCATATCCGGAATTAGAGGGACCATCGGTGGAAAACCTGGCGATTCTTTAACCGCAATTGATATTGTAAAATTTACGGCGTCTTATGGAAACATAATTGCCGAAAGAAGAGAAGATAAATCGCAGCCTGCGAAAATTGTTGTTGGCCGTGATGGACGCATTAGCGGTGAAATGGTGAGCCAACTGGTGATCAACACTTTAATCAGCATTGGAGTTGATGTTGTTGATCTTGGTTTATCCACAACGCCCACTGTTGAGATTGCCACGAAAAAAGAAAATGCGGACGGCGGAGTCATTATCACCGCGAGCCACAATCAAAAAGAATGGAATGCGTTAAAACTTTTGAATAGAGAGGGTGAATTTATTGATGCTGAAGTTGGTGCCGAAGTATTGGCTCGTGCAAAATCAGAACAATTAGGTTTTGCACTGGTTGACAAATTAGGGACGATTGCAAAAGATGATCAGTATTTGCAAAAGCATATCGATCTTGTTTTGAATTATCCCCTCGTTAATCAAAAAGCAATTGAGAGTAAAGAATTTAAAGTGGTGGTTGATTGCATCAATTCGACAGGTGCATTGATTGTTCCGCAGTTATTGAAACAATTAGGGGTTACTGAAGTAATTGTTTTGAATGGTGAAGTGAATGGAAAATTTGCACACAATCCTGAGCCATTGCCCGAACATCTTACTTCATTGAGCAATGAAGTAGTAAAACAAAATGCATCTTTTGGAATAGCAGTTGATCCCGATGTTGACCGTCTTTGCTTTGTTTGCGAAGATGGAAGCATGTTTGGTGAAGAGTATACCTTGGTTGCTGTTGCTGATTATGTGTTGAGCCAAAAAGTTGGAAACACTGTCAGCAACATGAGCAGCACCAAAGCATTGAAAGAAGTTACTCAAAAACATGGCGCTGATTATTTCCCTTCGGCGGTGGGTGAAGTAAACGTTGTGAAAAAAATGAAGGAAGTAAATGCTGTGATTGGCGGAGAAGGAAACGGTGGAATCATTGTTCCCGATTTTCACTATGGACGTGATGCGTTGATCGGCATTGCATTGTTCTTGTCACATTTTGCAGCGTATAAAAAAGGGCTGAAATCTTTCCGCAGAAATTATCCCGAGTATTTTATTTCGAAAAATAAAATTGAACTGGAAAATGGCGTCGATGTGAAACCCATTTTCGAAAAAATAAAAAAGAAATACAAAAACAATCCCATCAACACCGAAGATGGATTGAAAATTGAATTCGATACCGATTGGGTTCACCTGCGAACTTCAAATACCGAACCCATTATTCGCATTTATGCAGAAAGCAGTTTCGAAACCACAGCCAATAACATTGCAAAGCGTTTGATGCAGGATATTAAGGAGTGTAGCTGATTTTAAAGTCTTGAGCTTAATCAAACTCATATTTTTGTTTAGCAGGAGAAGTTTATTTTTGTACCAAACGAATTGCTATTGAGTACTCGTTGTGTACACCAACGAGTCTATTGGGCATTTTGCAAATAACTTCTTTCAAATGGAACAAGCAATCGATATAAGCAAAAAAGAAACGAAACATACTCCGGTTGGCACACGCGTTTATTTTGATAATGCAGCTACCACAGCATTAGACCAGGAAGTGCTTGAGGCCATGCTCCCTTACATGACTGAACATTTCGGCAATCCGTCTTCAATTTATTCCTACGGGAGAGAAACAAGGTTGGCAATTGAAAACGCAAGAAAATCAGTTGCAAGGATTTTGGGCGTAAAACCCGGCAGTATTTTTTTCACCAGCGGTGGAACAGAAAGCAACAATACTGCAATTGCTGCGTCCATTCGTGATTTGGGTTGCACGCACATCATCACATCTCCAATTGAGCATCATGCAGTTTTACATACAGTTGAACATTATGCTCATGAAAAAAATATTACCACAAGCTTTGTGGCTTTGAAAGAAGATGGTCATGTCGATTTGCAAAACCTTGAAGATCAATTAGCGCAATACAGCAGTGCGGGTAAAAAATGTATGGTTTCATTAATGCATGCTAACAATGAAGTCGGAGTGTTGCTGCCCATAAAAAAAGTTGGAGAGCTCTGTCAAAAGTATGCAGCTATCTTTCATTCCGATTGTGTGCAAACGGTTGGTCACTATCCAATCAATTTAAGTGAGTTATATGTTCATTTTATTTCTGCCGCAGGACATAAATTTCACGGACCGAAAGGCGTGGGCATTTTGTATGTAAATGAAAATGTGAACATCAAGCCTTTCATTTTTGGCGGTGGACAGGAACGCAATATGCGTGCAGGAACCGAGAATGTTTATGGCATTGTGGGTTTTGCAAAAGCGTTGGAAATTGCAATGAGAGATTATGAGAAAACCAGCGCTTACATTGATGATTTGAAACACTACATGATCGATCAATTGAAAAAAAATATTGAAGGTGTTAGTTTTAATTGCGGCCCCAATTCATTATATACTGTTATGAGTGTTTGTTTTCCGAAAACAGAAAAGTCGGAGTTTTTATTAATGAACTTGGATATTAACAATATTTGCGCATCAGGCGGGTCTGCATGCAGCAGCGGCGCTGATGTTGGCTCACATGTGATGAAGGCTTTAAACAAAACTGGTAAAGTGACCGTTCGGTTTTCTTTCAGCAAATACAATACAAAAGCAGAAGTGGATAGGGTAGTGGAAAAATTGAAAGAATTGGTTTAAATTTTTCAATTTCAGTTTTTATGCTCAGTGCAATTCCCGAGTGTATAAGTTTGCGACGCAACAGAATGTCGACAGGTGCAATGCAGGCGGCGACATAATCCTCAACTTATTTCTCTCCCGGTTGTTTTAAATTGAATAACAATCTTATCTTAATAGAGTCAATCATTTGCTTCGATAGCGAAATCTAAAACTTTATTATGCACATAGAGGCCAAACCAACTGCCGCCCGGAGTTTGCAAACCAAAACGCATCCTCATCGTTCAGGTTATGTAACACGCATTTCACTTACGGCTGCACTGGCGGGATTTATTTTCGGATTTGATACTGTAGTTATTTCCGGTGCGAACCAACCAATAAAGGACTTGTGGCACACAACTGAAATTTCTCCATGGTTCCATGGATTCTTTATCATGTCAATGGCTTTGTGGGGAACGGTTGTCGGCGCCATCTTTGGAGGAATGCCAACTGATAAATTGGGAAGAAAAAAAGTGTTGTTGTGGGTGGGCATCCTTTTTAGTTTATCAGCATTAGGAACTGCATTTGCACCCGGACCTTACTCATTTTCTTTATTCCGCTTTATTGGTGGTTTGGGAATTGGTGTTTCATCGGTTGCAGCACCAACTTATATTTCTGAAATTTCAACACCGCGTAATCGTGGACGTTTGGTGGCCTTGTATCAGTTCAATATTGTATTTGCTATTTTGATTGCTTACCTGTCTAATTATTTTTTGAAGGGAGTTGGTGGAGCAAATGATTGGAGATGGATGTTAGGAGTGATGGCCATCCCCTCAATTATTTATTCGTTGTTGGTAATCGGTGTTCCTGAAAGTCCGAGATGGCTGATCACAAAAAAGAATGACATTGATGATTCAAAAATAATTTTATCAAAGTTGGGAGTTGATGATGTTGACGCAGAAGTGGCATCGATCATCAAAAGCTATCAACATGAAACGGCGGCTGGACATACTTCAAAATTTTTCAGCAAAAAATACAGCAAGGTCTTGTGGCTTGCATTTTTTGTTGCGTTTTTCAATCAATGGTCGGGCATCAATTTTATTTTATACTACGCACCTGAAATTTTAGAAAGAGCAGGATTGGCTGCGAAAGAATCCTTGTTCAATTCAATTGCTATTGGCGGAACAAATTTGATTTTCACTTTTGTTGGCTTGTATCTGATTGACCGGATCGGGAGAAAAACTTTGCTCTTCATTGGTTCGCTTGGATACATTGCAAGCCTGGCAATGGTTGCCTGGTGTTTTTACGCTCATGCCAACGCAGGTCTGCTGTTGATTTTTTTGTTGGGATTTATTGCTGCACATGCAATTGGGCAAGGTGCAGTGATCTGGGTATTTATCTCTGAAATTTTCCCGAACAAAGTAAGAGCATTGGGTCAGTCGTTTGGCGCAAGTACGCATTGGGTTTTTGCTGCCATCATTACTTTGGTGACGCCGTTTTTTTTGGACAAGGATCATGGAATCTTTAAAGAAAATCCGTGGCCCATCTTTGCCTTCTTTGCGTTTATGATGGTGTTGCAATTGATTTGGGTAGTAACAAAAATGCCTGAAACAAAAGGCGTATCGCTTGAGGATTTAGAGAAACGATTAGTCAAGAGCTAAATTTTCTTGAAACAATCTTTTAACCCGTTTGTTTTTTTTATCAAGCTTTCAAAATGAGATTCTATTTATTGTCTTTGATATTCTTCGTTGCATGCAGCAATGAAAAGAAAGTTTCACATGCAACTGCATTTAACGAGCCGCATCGTCCGCAAATACATTTTACTCCGCCTGCACATTGGATGAACGATCCAAACGGATTGGTTTATTTTAACGGTACTTATAATCTGTTCTATCAATATTATCCTGACAGCACTGTTTGGGGGCCAATGCATTGGGGACATGCAACGAGTACCGATTTGGTTCATTGGCAACATCAGCCGATTGCCTTATATCCGGATAGTTTGGGTTATATTTTTTCAGGCAGTGCAGTCGTTGATTCCAATAACACTTCAGGTTTTGGAAAAGATGGAAAGATTCCCCTGGTAGCCATCTTTACGCATCACGATCCTAAGGGTGAAAAAGAAGGGAAAAATAATTTTCAAAATCAAAGTATTGCTTACAGTTTGGATGAAGGAAAAACATGGACGAAATATGAACACAATCCCGTTTTAAAAAATCCGGGCATCAGGGATTTTCGTGATCCTAAGGTAAGTTGGAATGAAGAGGCAAATAAATGGATCATGACATTGGCAACGTTTGATCGCATCGGTTTTTATTCTTCTTCTAATTTAAAAGACTGGGCAAAAGAATCGGAGTTCGGCTTAGGTATTGGTGCTCACGGCGGCGTTTGGGAATGTCCTGATCTTTTTTCTTTTAGTTATGAAGGGAAAAAGATTTGGGTTTTGATTGTAAACTTAAATCCGGGCGGACCAAATGGTGGGTCCGCAACCCAGTATTTCGTTGGCGATTTTGACGGACACAAATTCATTCCGTTTACAACAGAAACAAAATGGTTGGATTATGGCCCTGATGAATATGCAGGGGTAACGTATTCGAATGTTGCAAACAGGAGACTGTTTTTAGGTTGGATGAGTAATTGGCTGTACGGACAAAGGGTGCCAACAGAAAAATGGAGAAGCGCAATGACAGTTCCCAGAGATCTTTCACTGGAAAGAATTGGTGACAAATTCTTTGTCCGCTCAATGCCTGCTGCCGAATTGAATAAATTATCACAACAACAGGATTCCCTGGAAAATATTGACGCCAGCAATTTCGATCTCACATCAAGAACCGGAAAAATTTCAGGGCCTGCAGAACTGAATTTCAGTTCTGATCAAATTGAAAACTTCACGATTACGTTATCAAACAATCAAGGTGAGAAACTACTGATCGGTTATGATAAATCTTCAAACAATTATTTTATTGATCGTACCCAATCAGGATTTGTAAGTTTTGAAAAAGATTTTGCTGCAAAACATACAGCTCCGCGAATTTCAGGCAAATCAAATGTTCAGCTGACATTGATTATCGATGATGCTTCGGTTGAATTGTTTGCGGACAATGGGCTGAGTGTTATGACGGAAATATTTTTCCCTAAAAATTCTTATTCAAGCCTCGGCATTCAATCGCCGGATCATCTCAAAATAAAATCGTTGAAGTTTGAAAAACTGAAATCAATGTATGAGTGAAATGAAAATTAATGCAATGCTCTTTTTTTAATTCTCCCGCCATACACTTCGTTGATGCTGTGCTGAATAATAAATGCTTCCGGATCGATGGAAATAACAAGCGACTGGAGTTTTGAAATTTCCAACCTGGTTACAACGGTAAATAAAATTTTTTCTGCTTTCGAACTTTCCCCATGTTTGCCAAATCCTTTTTCGCCTGCATAAACGGTAATGCCTCTTCCCATTTCATCTACAATAAATTGTTGGATCGCTTCGGTTTTGTCGGAAATGATTGTAACACCGGTATATTCTTCTAAACCATGTAATAAAAAATCAATGGTTTTTGATGCGGCGAAATAAGTGATGATTGAATAAGAGGCAGGTTCAATTCCAAGAAAAAAAGCGGCTGCGGAAAAAATGACGATGTTCACGACAAGAATAACATCGGCTATCTTGAAACTGCTATTCTTGCTGATTAACAGTGCGGCAATGTCTGTTCCATCCAAAACTGCTTCACCACGCATTACCAACCCCATACCAAGACCAATAAAAAATCCACCAAACAAAGCAGTTAACAGTTTGTCGGGAGTAACATCCGGGTATCGAACAAAAGCGAGACACAATGCAAGGCCTCCAATTGCAATCACTGTTTTAATGGCAAACTTTAATCCTACCTGGTAATAACCAAGAATGATAAAAGGCACATTGATTGCAGGGATTAAGATGTATAGGGGAATGTTCAGGATGTCGTTCAGTAACATGGAGATCCCCGTTACGCCACCATCAATGAAATGGCTGGAAAGCAAATAACCTTTAATTCCCATGCCTGCTGAAAGAATGCCTAACAGGATTAGAAAATAATTTTTAATTTCTCTCCATAACTTTTTTTTCATGCGAGATAAAATTAAACATAGTTGATTTGATAAAATTGATGAAATAAAAAAAGCAGGCAACAATGCCTGCTTTTCCATTAGTCAAATGAAAATTAAAAACCAACAACAGCTTCAATCACATATCCGTTGAACTTACCACCGGCACGATAGTCAGTGTTAGGTACTGTAGTATTTTCGAAGTGTAAATACTTTTGAGTTACATATTCACCTTTCAACAAAACATTTTTTGTAAGAAACCAACCTGCTGCAAATGCAGTGCGGTTGATGTTTACATCTGTTGTGAATCCAGTCAATTCAGCTTTCACAGTGTTGTAACGTCCGCCAACATACAATCTGTCTTGTGCAAAACGATAGATCAGTTCGCCGGCGAATTGATTTGCGGTTCTGCTTGAAGTTTCTTTAGAAGTGCGGCCTTTTGCGGTTTCATAAGTGCCAAACAATTCAAGACCTTTTACTTTCAAAAATCCATTGAACATTGCAGCATCTACTTTCTTGCTAAAGCTTGGATTAAAACGGCCGGAGAAAGCTACTGCTGTAGATGCATTAGCTGCGGCTGCAGATGTAAGGGGGCTGGTTACCCATTTTTCCATTACGTTCTGATAGTTGGAGCCGGTGCGGTCGCCACCATACAATGTTAAACCACTGCCTGCATTACTACTGTTATGGTAAAAGCTTCCTGTAACACGTACTCTAACGTCAGGGGTCACTTGTTTATCAATGCCGCCCTTCAAATAAATAGACGGGTCTCTTTTGACATTACCATCTATTACTGTTCCGTCAATGGATTTAGTAATGTAGGTTGTATCAACATTACCTTTAATCATACCGTTTGTTACGCCCAACATACCAAACAAGCCATTCTTTTGTAGGTAAACCTCACCACCGATCTCTGTTGCAAAAGCGTCCATGATATTTCCTTCCATGAATGGGCTCTGCAATGTGTGACCACCGTCAGGACGACGGAAATGCTCATCACCATAGTTGATTTCCATGTGACCAACTTTAATAGTAGCAATCTTCATCAGGTTGTCCCAGAATTGCCCTTTGAATGGAAGTTTGTCAAATTGAATATAACCACCTTTCACCCATGCTTCATTGTGGTGACGTGCAGAAAGATAAGTGGTAACACTCAAACGGATTCCGTCAGCCAACTGGATGTCTGTAAACAAGTCTGCCTGAGCTGTCATAAATCCGGACTGAAGCGGATAAAGCTTATTTGCCTGGGCTGTTGCAACAGTAGTACCGCCGTTGTTTTTAGCTGCTGGGTTTTCATGTTTCAGATTTTGAAATTGTTGAGTAAAACCAGCTCCGAAACGAACGCGCGGGCCTTCAAATGGAATTGTATCCGGTTGTTTAGTTGTCTCAAAAACGTTGATGCCTCGTTGATCGTACGGTCTCCAGTAAGAAGGACGCAGATAATATTCACGATCACTGCTTTGTGCCCTGCCCAGGAAAGGCACGATCATCGCTGATAAGAAGGCAAGTTGGAGAAGAAAATTCTTTTTCATTTTATAATGTTTATAGGTTTAATTAGTGTTTTCTGATAAGCTTTCAGTTCAAAATATTTTTTACAGATGTACTTTGTAATCGATTGTCAGATTATCGCCACAACGCAATGCGCCGAATAAAAATGAAGGTGGTTTGATTCCAAAGTCAGTCATTTTCATTTTTTGTGTACCGCTGATATTTACAGATCCGTCAGCATTTTTAATTGCATTGGCAACCATGGTAATTTGTCTTGTTTGGCCTGAAATGGTTAAAAGACCAGTAACATTAAATGTTGTTTTGTTTCCCTGCGTGGCGGCTGGTGTTGCTGTTAAGAGTTTAAAAGTGATGTTTGGATATTTATCAGCCTTCAAAGCATCACATGCTCTTGAATCCATAAGACTTTCACCGCTTTTTAGATTTTTAACCGGTAAAGTGAATGTGAGTGATTGAATACCCGCCAGGTAGTTAACATTGCTGGCAAGATTCAAACTTGCTTCAATAGTTCCACTTTGCCCTTTCATCGTCCAATCATGAAGGTTAGATGTTCCTGCAACTTGAATATCAAAGCTTGAATTTTTGCGGATGGTTTGGGCATTGATTGCTGTTGATGTCATCAGGGCGGCAGCTGCTGCTATGATGAAAATGCGACTGAAACGCATACTGGTTTTTTTCGTATTCATAACCTAGTTTTTAATTGTGATTGTGAGAACAAAACTAAAATCGCATCAATGCGCAAGAGATGATAAGAATGATGTTGTGACATGATTGTGAAAGTGGAAAAACATGAGTAAAGTCATGGTGCATTTAGCTTTCGTGGTATATGGATTTCAAATGCATTTTATTGTTTTATAAAAGACAAATAAGTAGGTAAACAAAAAGGCAAACTATCTTTAGGGTTAATCAGTAAAACGATGATGCACATTTCAAAAAAGACAAGAATAGTGATAATTGGTGTCGGTGCTGTTGGATCGACAACAGCCTATACATTATTATTAAGAGGAAGAATGGATGAATTGGTATTAATCGATGCAAATAATGAAAAAGCAATTGGCGATGCTCTGGATATGAATCACGGACTTGCATTTGTAAGCCGTTCAAAGGTTTGGGCTGGCAATTATGAAGATTGTGCAGATGCAGATATTATTATTATTACAGCCGGGGCAGCACAAAGGCCTGGTGAAGCGAGAACTGATTTGTTGAAACGGAATATTTCCATCTTCGAAAGCATTACAACTGAAGTATTGAAATACAACCAGCATGGCATTTTGTTAATTGCCAGCAACCCGGTGGACGTTATGAGTTATTTTACCTGGAAAAAATCGGCGTGGCCTGCAAAAAGGGTGATTGGTTCAGGCACCTTGTTGGATAGTGCAAGGTTTCGTTATTTGATTGGAGACAAATTATCAATTGATCCAAGAAGTGTGCATGCTCATATTATTGGCGAACATGGAGATTCTGAATTGCCCGTATGGAGTTTAGCCAACGTAGCCGGGTCGGAAATTGTTTTAACCGGCAATGACAAGGAAGAAATTTTTGCAAATACAAGAGATGCAGCCTACCGCATTATTGAAACAAAAGGTGCAACCTATTATGCCATCGCACTGGCCTTGGATCGAATTTGCACTGCCATTCTAAAAAACGAATCTGCGATTTTAAACGTGTCCACTTTGTTGACCGGTTACTACGGAATCAATGATGTATATCTTGGTGTTCCTTGCATTGTTGACAGAACAGGAGTCCGGGAAACACTTCAATTGAATATTAATGAAAAAGAAAAAGACCTGTTGCGTAAATCTGCTAATAAATTAAAGGGGTTGATTCGATCGATTTCATAAAAAAATCATTTCATATCAGCGGGCATAGTAGTTGCATAATAGTTACAGAAGAATTTGCTTTTTAGTTATGAAAAGAAGCTTTGCCAGCAAGATTGTATTTGTTATGGCTTTAGTTTGCCAGTCCTTGGTTGGCAAAGCCTATTCTGTCTTAGCCCACGAAGCCTTGATTGATGCGTCGTGGGATAAATATTTTGTTCCTCTTATAAAAGAAAAGTTTCCTGGTATCACTGATTCCCTATTGAAAGAAACACATGCCTATGCGTACGGAGGCGCTGTCGCCCCGGATATGGGGTATTATCCTTTTGGCAGTAAACTGTTTACCAATCTTGTTCATTATGTTCGAAGCGGCGACTTTGTAACTGCCTTATTGAATGAAGCTCGCAATCCGGACGAGTATGCATTTGCCCTAGGTGCGCTTTGTCATTACTATGCCGATGTTTATGGACATCATTTGGGCGTGAATGCAAGTGTTCCCATTGAGTATCCAAAGGACAAGGAAAAGTTTGGCAACCTGGTTACCTATGAAGAAGATCCGGTTTCGCATAAAAGAATTGAGTTTGCCTTTGATGTGTTGGAAACGGCAAAAGGAAACTACGCAACAAAAGCTTATCATGATTTTATTGGTTTCAAAGTTGCAGATTCGGTTTTGGATAGGGCATTTTATAAAACTTATAAACTTCATCTTACCGATATTTTCTCAAACTTTTCAAGAGCAGTCGGCACTTTCCGCTGGACCGTAAAAAGTTTTTTTCCTGTGCTTACAAAGGCAGCATGGGCTTCTAAACATGGAGATATTAAAAAACACGATTCTACCATGACTGCAAAAAAGTTCCGCTATAGAATGAACAGGATGAACTACAATAAAGAGTTTGGAAGGAACAGGGATAAGCCGAGATTATTTTCATTTTTGTTTGCAGGATTGATTAAAATACTTCCTAAAATTGGCCCCCTGAAGCCTTTGAAGTTTAAAGCGCCAAGTGCGGAAGTTGAAAAATTGTATGTGGGAAGCTTTGACACGGTGGAAGCGCATTATTCCAAAACATTGGAAAGATTGCATTCGCAAAATATTTCTCTTGCCGATAAAGATTTTGATACCGGCAAAGATTCAAAGCCGGGCGAATACAAGCTTACTGATCAAACTTACTGCGACTGGTTGATTGCTTTAAAGAAAAATAATTTTCAATCAGTTAACAATTCTGTGAAACAAAACATTACTGATTTTTTAAACAATGGTGTTGCACTTTCAGAGCAAAAGGAAGATAAAAAAGAAGATGCTGCAAAAGCATTGGATGAATTAAAGTCCCTGAAGAGTGTGGGTGCTCAATAGAGTTACAGAACGCTGAAGTGAGTGACACAGCGAAAGTTCAATGAGCGACTCAGCTAGATGCACAAAACCATTTCGCACAACAATAGGGAACAGGCATTTGCATGAAAGCGTTTCCACAAATCATTCCATCACACAAATCCCTGTTCAGACTTACAAATACCAAATCGGGTTTCTTCTTCTTGCCTTGATGTATCTTTTCATGTTCATCAAAAAAGCAAGAATCATATAAATAACAATCGGTGAGCCCATGGTTAAAAGTGAAATATACATGAACCATGTGCGGATACGGCTGGTTGCAATACCCATTTTGTCACCTATAGAAGTAAGTACTCCGAAGGCTTGCCATTCAATAAAATCTTTAAAGCGGTTCATAGCCCGAAAATAGATTTTTTTAGCAATTTCATCAACGATGGTGGTCAGTGCAAAGCCAAATCTTAAACTCTTTTTAAGTAAATTTGCACCACTTTTTAAAGCAGGTGCAAATAAAGTGCCTGCTCGAATCTCTACAATAAATACTTTACCTATGCTTTTTGACCTGGATTTGATTAAGAAAGTTTATAGCGAAATCCCCACCAAGGTTCAACAGGCCCGCAAACTACTGGGTCGCCCCATGACACTGGCTGAAAAAATTTTGTATGCGCACTCGTTTGCGCCTGCAACCAAAGCTTTTGAAAGAGGGAAAGATTATGTTGATTTTGCGCCGGACCGGGTAGCAATGCAGGACGCCACAGCCCAAATGGCTTTGCTTCAGTTTGATACTTGTGGAAGAGAAAGAGTTGCAGTGCCTTCAACGGTTCACTGCGATCATTTGATACAGGCCAAAGTTGGTGCGAAACAAGATTTAAGTACCGCCATAGATACAAACAGAGAAGTGTATGATTTTCTTTCTTCCATTTCAAATAAATATGGAATTGGTTTTTGGAAACCTGGTGCTGGAATTATTCACCAGGTGGTTTTGGAAAATTATGCCTTTCCGGGCGGAATGATGATCGGAACAGATTCACACACACCAAATGCAGGTGGTTTGGGAATGATTGCCATTGGTGTTGGCGGTGCTGATGCAGTGGATGTAATGGCTGGTTTACCATGGGAATTGAAGATGCCGAAGTTGATTGGAGTGAAGCTTACAGGAAAAATGAGCGGATGGACTGCGCCGAAAGATGTGATCCTGAAAGTAGCAGGTATTCTTACAGTGAAAGGTGGAACAGGGGCGGTTGTTGAATATTTTGGTGAAGGTGCTGACAGCATGAGTGCTACGGGTAAGGCAACCATTTGTAATATGGGTGCCGAAATTGGTGCCACTTGTTCTTTGTTTACTTATGATGATAGAATGGCTGCTTATTTGAAAGCAACCGATCGTGAAGAAGTAGCAAATCTTGCCAATGAAATCAGGGAGTATTTGCGTCCTGATGATGAAGTGTACGCAAATCCTCAAAAATATTTTGACCAACTGATTGAAATTAATTTGAGCGAATTAGAACCACACGTAAATGGTCCGTTCACTCCTGATTTAGCAACGCCAATTTCAAAAATGGCCGAAGCTGTTGCAGCAAATGGATGGCCTGATCAAGTAGAAGTAGCCTTGATTGGTTCGTGCACAAATTCTTCTTACGAAGATATAAGTCGCTCGGCATCGATCGCTGCGCAGGCAAAAGCAAAAGGATTAAAAACAAGAAGTGAGTTTACTGTGACGCCGGGTTCTGAACTGGTTCGTTACACAATCGAAAAAGATGGGTATCTCGGAACCTTTGATGAAATCGGCGGAGTGATTCTTGCCAATGCTTGCGGCCCTTGCATTGGTCAATGGGCAAGGCATATTGATGATCCTAACCGCAAAAACACGATTGTAACTTCTTTCAACAGGAATTTTGCGAAGCGTAATGATGGTCTTTCGTCAACACATGCTTTTGTTGCTTCACCCGAAATCGTAACCGCGTATGCAATCGCCGGCAGACTTTCATTCAATCCTTTGAAAGATAAATTGGTAAATGAAAAAGGCGAGGAAGTGATGCTGGATGAACCAAAAGGTTATGAATTACCACCGCAAGGCTTTAAGGTTGACGATCCGGGTTACCAGGCGCCGGCAGAAAATGGGAAAGGTCTTCAGGTTGTTGTGAAGTCAGATTCACAGCGTTTGCAATTGCTTGAACCATTTGCTGCCTGGGAAGGAACCGATTTGAATGGTTTGAAATTATTGATCAAAGTAAAAGGCAAGTGCACAACCGATCATATTTCTATGGCAGGACCATGGTTAAAATATCGCGGACACCTTGATAATATCTCAAACAATATGTTGATTGGTGCTGTCAATTATTTCAACAATCAAACGGATAGTGTAAAAAATGAATTGACCGGAGAATACGGACCAGTGCCTGCGACGCAAAGAGCATACAAAGCAAAAGGCGTTGGAAGTGTGGTAATAGGCGACGAGAACTATGGTGAAGGTTCATCAAGAGAGCATGCTGCAATGGAGCCGCGCCATTTGGGTGTGAGAGCAATTGTTGTAAAAAGCTTTGCACGTATTCACGAAACGAATTTGAAAAAGCAAGGTATGTTGGGATTGACATTTGCCAACAAGGAGGATTACGACAAAGTGCAGGAAGATGATGTAATTGATATAACGGGATTAACAGATTTTGCCCCGGGCAAACAATTGACGATGGTTTTGCATCATAAAGATGGAAGCACGGACAAAGTGAAATTGAATCATACTTACAACGAACAACAAATTGAATGGTTCAAGGCAGGCAGTGCATTGAATTTGATTCGCAAGCAATTTGCGAAAGCATAACTAAGCCGGGCTTGGAAGAATTCAAAAATTAAAAGCGGCAAAATATTTATATCAGGTAGGAGTCTTCAATAATGGAGACTCTTTTTCTTTCCAATAATTCCTTTCATCTAGTTAAATTCGGATTCGGATAATTTTTTTAAGTAAGCAGCCTTTGCCGGTTCGGAATTTTTTTTACAGTGCTTTGTAAAATAATGATGGCTTTTAAGAAATGCGATTTGTTTTTTATTCCAGTCTTCCCTTGTTAAAAACGGATTAAGATAGAGCCATTCTTTGTATAGCAGTTCGGCTTTTACTGCAGCATCATCAGTGCCGAGATATTCGAGATCAGCATCGGCAATAATTTCTTCAAGATTTGTTTTAGGCTGTTGAGGCAGTTTTGTTGCCATAATCATTCCGCAAATGATTTCAATCTTTGAAGATGAATAACCATAATTGGATAAATTATCTTTTGCTATCGCGCAACTTTCTTCTTCATGATTGTTGTACGAATGAATGAAACCTGTATCATGCCACAGTGCAGCAGCATTTAGCAAATCAATTTCCTCATCAGTACAGTTTTCTTCCTTTGCAATCTCATTTGCTTTTTCAGTTACGTATAATGTATGCTCTAAATTGTGGTAGTAATAAAAAGGAGACAAATTGTTTTTCAACAAATCAACTACAAAGCTTTTCATTGACTGGCTATTTGGCATGTGCCCTGGCTTTAAGAATTCCACCTGCGGCCTCTTTTATGGTTTGAACATAAATGAATGCTTTCGGATCTATTATTAAAATATTATCCTGAATTTGTTTTATTTCCAAGCGGGTGATAATTGTAACAATTACATCGCAATCTGATCTGATCTCAAAATTGCCTGGCAGATAGCCTCGTTCACCTTTATATACGGTTATGCCTTTTCCTAAATCGTTTACTAAAAAACTTTTTACTTCTTCCTGCTTTGAACAAACAATATTCATTGCTGTATATTCTTCAATTCCATCCACAACATAGTTAGTTGCACGTGTTGCGGTAAAATACGTGATGATGCAATACATCGTTGTTTCAATACCAAATTCAAGTGCTGCAACAGAAAAAATTATGGTATTGAACAACATAATGATTTCACTATTGGAAAAGCCTGTTTTCCTTCTTGTGAATACCGCAATTACTTCGGCACCGTCGATTACGCCACCTCCGCGAATGACCAATCCAATTCCGCTGCCAATTAAAATTCCACCAAAGAGTGCAATCAACAAACGATCGGTAGTAATTGGTTTGAAGTTGATGAACAACAAACCAATTGCAAGCAATACAACTGCAATTGTTGTTTGGACAGCAAATGTTTTTCCAATCCTTTTATAGCCGAGATAAATAAAAATGATATTAAGCCCGATAATCAGAAAGCTGATGTTGATGTGAAATAATTCATGAAGTAAAATTGAAATTCCGGTAATACCACCATCCATAAAACGATTGGGAATCATAAAACCCTTCATTGCAAACACGGCCAGAGCAACTCCAAAAACGATCAGCATTATATTTCCCAGGTTCCAAACCTTGTTCCACTCAATTGTTTCAGTTGTATGTTTTCTTTTCATTATGAAACAGTAGTTTGGTTGATTAAATATAATAATCGAATTTGTTTCTTTCGAAAAGATAAATTCATCTTTGATAATATACAAGCCGTAACAACACAAATAAACCCTCCAATTGATTTCATTCTTTGAAATTAATATTACATTTATACAACTGCTCCCTATCAAAATTTTTTCCGTCTCAGCATTTTATCTTCCTAAAATAAAAAACTGCTTATGCCAAAAGTTATCATTATGGGCGGCGGTGTGGCGGGAATGAGTGCAGCACATGAGTTAATCGAACGTGGATTTGAAGTACAAGTTTTTGAAAGAAAAATTCGTTTGCCAGGCGGAAAGGCAAGAAGTGTTCCTGTGCCCGATGAAGATGCAGGTGAACATTACAACCCACTGCCCGGTGAACATGGGTTTCGTTTTTTCCCGGGATTTTACAAGCATGTTATTGATACGATGAAGCGCATTCCTTTTCCTGCAAATAGCAGTGGAGTGTTTGATAATTTAGTTCCGGCTCCCCATGTGATGCTTGCCCGAACAAACTACGATCCTATCATTATGCCGGACCGTTTTCCAAGATCGTTTGCTGATCTGAAATTGATGCTGGCTGCTTTTCATGACAACACTGGCTTAACCGATGAGGATAAAGAGTTTTTTGCAGATAAATTATGGCAACTAATAACAAGTTGCCAGGAGCGAAGACAAAACGATTATGAACGTCTGGGTTGGTGGGAATTTACCGGCGCAGAGGGAAGGGATCAGGCCTACGCCGATCTTCTTGCCAAAGGTTTGACCAGGACCCTGGTTGCGGCACGTGCAAAAACAGCAAGCACAAAAACCGGCGGAGATATTTTTCTTCAACTGATATTTAACATGGCCAATCCTGCAGTTGCAACGGATAGAATTTTAAATGGCCCAACCAACGAACGATGGCTTCATCCATGGTATGAATATTTAATTAAAAAAGGAGTGGACTATCGTTTCCTCAGCGATGTTGTAAAAATTGATTGTGATATTAAGAATAAAAGTATCTCTGGTGTCTGGGTACAAAAATTAAAAGAGTCAAAAGGACCACTATACGAACTTGTTCCCGATTCTGAATTACCGGCGCCTGAAAAATTTACTGCCGATTATTACATATTGGCAACACCAATTGAAGTTGCCGCACCGCTTTTAGTTAGCGACATTCTGAACGGAAAAACGCTTCAGCAATTTACCGTTGGCATTATTGAAGATGCAATTAAAAATAACAAGCTTGCCGATCCTGAGGTTTCTATAATTGACATTACAAATGATGCGATCGGGCAAGCAGCCATCATGCAAGCCGATCCTTGCTTGTTTGGTGTGGTTGAATTAGCAAATGATGTTTCGTGGATGACCGGCGTCCAATATTATTTGAATGAAGTTGTGAATTTGAACGAAGGTCATATCATTTTTTCAGACAGTCCATGGGCAGTCACCGCAATTTCTCAATTACAATTCTGGAAAGATTTTGACATCGCTAAATATGCCGATGGAAAAGTGAAAACAATTTTATCGTGTGATGTTTCTAATTGGGACGAGCCTGGAATATTATTGCATAAAGCCGCTGATGGAACAATGGTGAAAAAATCGGCGAAGGAATGCACGCCGGAAGAAATAAAAGATGAAGTGTGGGCACAAATGCAAAGAGCATTGATGTTTGATGGCAAATGCATGTTAGGGGAAGGCCAGGAATTAGTACACACGTGGTTTATTGATCGAGATATTCGTTTTGAAGGAGATTACGCAAGCAAAAACACAGAGCCGTTGCTGGTGAACAAAGTTGACACATGGCGCTTGCGGCCAAATTCTTATAGCGATATTTCCAATTTGTTTTTCGCAGCGGATTATGTAAGAACCCATACGGATCTTGCTACAATGGAAGGCGCCAATGAAGCAGCACGGCGTGCAGTGAACAATATTATTGAAGCTTCAGGAGTGAATAAGCCCCTTTGTGAAATATGGAACCTTCACGAACCATGGATATTTCATTATTTGCGAAGACATGATTACAAACGTTATCGCAAAGGACTGCAATGGAAGAAAAGATTTCCATGGTGGCTGAAATTGATGCAATGGATTTTATCCTTCTTTAAGAAAGGTGCAAAAAAAGCAACTAACGTAAGTAGGGGAACAACAACGGTCATTCAAACAAAATCAACAAAAACCAAAGAAAATGCATAAGCTGTTTAATACGGTCGATTATACAGTGCCGCAGTTGGTCCTCTTTGGAATTGCTGCTGCATACTGGGTTTGGGTTTATATTGCCGTTATAAGGGACATCGTTAAAAATAAATTTGTAGGCATTCCTGTTCTTGCGGTCTGCTCAAATATTTCGTGGGAATTTTTATGGAGCTTCTTTTTTTATACCAACATGGGAGCTTTTTTTGAATGGGGTTATCGTGCATGGTTTGTGCTGGATGTTTTTATTTTTTATTCCGTTATACGATACGGCAAAATGCAATTCAGTGATCCTGCATTAAAAAAATACTTCGGATGGATCGTTGGTTTTACAACAGCAAGTTGGATTGCAGCAATTTTTACGTTTACAAAGAATTATAGCGACCCAATTGGTGCTATTTCTGCTTACCTCGTTAATGCCCACATGTCGGCGTTGTATATTTTGCTGATACTGAAATTCCCAAAACAAAAAACTTTGAGTCTTTCAACAGCATGGCACAAAATGCTGGGCACTGCATTGACAAGTGTTTTTTGTTTCTGGGCTTTTCCCAATGCCACTTTCATGCTGACAATGACAGTGATCACTTTCATATTGGATATGACATACATTTTTATTGTGAGATATTACCGGAAACCAATGGCGATTCAGGAAGAAATTAAGATCAAAGCTTCGCCGGTAGTCATTGCAGAATAATAAAAAATTATTAATGAGCATTGACCAGTTTTTGCGATCCTTCATCCCTAACCATTCTATGCAAAATGAATGGGAGTACAGAAAACATAAGCTACTGGTATCTGTTTGTTTTGTAAATGCTTTGTACTCTTTGTTTTTTTTACCTACATCAATAATGGAGCAATACTGGGGTGCAGTTTTCATTATCGTACCAAACATTTTAGTGAATTTTGCATTACCTTTTTTGTTGAGAAAAAATGTTCCGCTTGCCATTGTTGCCAACGCATACATACTCGCACTCGGCATTTCTTTGTCCGCCATCATGTCAATTAGCGGAGGTGTTTATCATACGGCTACTGATCCGCAATTGATGGTTTTAATGCCCGTGATGGCTTTATTGTTTCTTAATTACCGGTGGGCTATTTTTTGGTTTGCAATGGCAGTTGTTACTGTCGCTGTTTTTGGAATTTTACAATTGTACGGGGTTGATTTCAGCATTGACATGAATTATAAATACATCCAGCTTCAAAATTTACTGGCTGTCATCGGTCATATTGTGTTGTTGGTAATGGTGATTAATATTTTCGAAAAACAGAAAAACCATGCAATGACAACGCTGGAACAGAAAAATAAAATTATAGAGGAAGAGAAACAGCGTTCCGAAGAATTATTGCTCAACATTTTACCTGCAGAGGTAATGCTTGAATTAAAAAAGACAGGCCGAACGACTGCACGCAACTATGATCTTGCTACTGTGATGTTTGTTGACTTCAAAGATTTTACCCTAATCAGTAATAATTTAACTCCGGAAGAATTAGTAACGGCAATTGATCATTACTTTGAAACCTTTGACAACATTATTGCCGACCACGACGTTGAAAAAATAAAAACAGTTGGTGATGCTTATTTATGTGCAGGAGGTTTGCCTATTCCCAACACGAAAAACCCGGTTGAAATGGTGGACGTTGCATTCAAATTTGTACGTGCGGTAGAAGAACTAAAAAAGGAAAGGACAGCGGAGAATAAAATCAGTTTTGATATTCGTGTGGGAATACACTCAGGGCCGTTAATCGCCGGAGTAGTCGGAATCAAAAAGTTTGCTTATGATATTTGGGGTGATGCAGTGAACACTGCGGCACGCATGCAGCAAAATGGTTTTGAAGGCAAGATCAACGTATCGGGAACGACATACGAATTGATTAAGCATCGCTTTCATTGCGCACCCCGCGGAAGAATTGAAGCAAAAAACAAGGGATTGGTTGACATGTATTTTGTTGAAGGAAGAAGATGAGTTATTTATTTTCTCCCCATCTGAAACTTTCGTTTGTAAGTCCGGTTAAATCAATTACACGATCGACAACAGTTTCTGCGGCTTGCTCAATAGTTTGAGGCTTGCTGTAATAAGAAGGAGAGGCAGGACAGATAATTCCCCCGGCGAGTGTAACTGTCTCCATATTTCGAATATGAATCAAATTGTATGGAGTGTCACGGACAACAAGAATTAGTCGCTTTCTTTCTTTCAGCATTACGTCTGCGGCTCTCGTGATCAAATCGCTTGAAACGCCTGATGCAATTCTTCCCAATGTTCCCATTGAACAGGGAACGATGATTAGACTATCATATTTTGCAGAACCCGATGCAAAAGGCGCCGTAAAATCTTTTGTTGAAAAATACCGTGCAGAAAACTTATCATAGTTATCATCGCCTAGTTCTGTTTGCCAAACTTGTTTTGCATTGTCGGTCATCACCAATGAAAGTTCAGTGATCTGATTTTTCAACTGCTCCAGTTTTTGCAAAAGCAATTTTGCATAAATCGATCCACTGGCCCCAGTTATTGCAACAGCAATTTTTTTCATAATGGTTGATGAAGATACAAATGAGTGGCCATTTTGTTTACAGTTGTGCGATCAACCTATGATTGAATCCCGGATTATTGGGTTATTGATTAAAAACAGAATCAACGAACTTATTTAGAGGGCATTTGATGGTACACAAGGAGAATATTGACTTTAGCCAGACCAAGATTAACCGCCATCTTCTTGTATAACTTTTCCTTTTTAATTTTTCAAATGAGCAAAAAGCGACAATTGATATAAAAAAGCAAGGGATCAAAATTGATTTCAGGCATTGGTTTTATAAAACCATTTACAAAATACAATTTGCGGTTGATAGAGGCTCAATAGTATTATAAAGCACCATCGCGCCCCCAGTGTAAACTGTGCAATGGAAGCAAAAACTGTTAATGTAGATTGGGAAAATTGAAAAACCCCGCTTTGGCGAGGCTTTTCAATTTATTAACCACCTGATATAACTACCGGTTCTTCGGTTTACTATTAAAATATTCAAATCTTTTTGCACTCACTTCTGCCATGTCAGGAATTGCTTCAACCTTATACTCACCATTGTCCAACTTCTTCTTTGTTGCCTCAAAAGCTTTCAATGTTGCCTGGATATCTTCATCAGTATGTACCGCAGTCGGGATCAGACGGTATATGATATGTCCTTTTGGAATTACAGGATACACTACCACTGATGCAAACACTCCATAATTTTCTCTCAGGTCCATTACCATTGCGGTCGCTTCTTCAACGCCGCCTTTCATATAAACGGGAGTTACAACAGAATCTGTTTTACCAATATCAAAGCCTTTTTCTTTCAAACCTTTTTGCAGTTTCAATGCGTTCTCCCAAAGCTTCGCTTTCATCTCTGGTTTGGTTTTGAGCAGTTCCAAACGTTTTAGATTACCAATGGTCAAAGGCATTGGTAAGCTCTTTGCAAAAATCTGGCTGCGAATATTCCAGCGTATGTAATCGATTATGGCCTTATCACCTGCAACAAATGCACCGATTGATGCCATTGATTTTGCAAACGTGGAGAAGTATAAATCAATATCATTCTGCACACCTTGTTCTTCACCCGCACCTGCACCGGTTTTGCCAAGGGTTCCGAATCCATGCGCATCATCAACTAACAAACGGAATTGATATTTCTCTTTTAAGGCTGCAATCTCTTTTAATTTTCCCTGGTCACCAGCCATTCCAAACACACCTTCAGTAATCACTAAAATTCCACCGGCACCCTGCTTTTCAATTAAGGCTGTAGCTCTTTCCAGTTGCTTTTCACAATCCTCAACGTCGTTGTGTTTAAAAACATAACGATGTCCCGGGTGCAAACGTACTCCATCAATAATGCATGCATGACTTTCTGCATCATAAACAATCACATCATGACGGCTGCACAAAACATCAATTATGCTTACCATTCCCTGGTAACCATAATTCAATAAGCAGGCATCTTCCTTGTGTTCAAATGCAGCAAGTTCTCTTTCTAATTGTTCGTGAAAAACAGTGTTACCACTCATCATTCTGGCTCCCATTGGCGTAGCCAATCCGTATTGCACAGCTGCCTCAGCATCTGTCTTGCGGATTTCAGGGTCATTGGCTAATCCCAAATAATTGTTGAGGCTCCATACAATTACATCCTTGCCACGAAACTTCATGCGGCTCGAAATCTCACCTTCCAGTTTTGGGAAAGCGTAATAACCGTAAGCTCTTTCACGATGCTGGCCAAGCGGGCCATAGTTTTTCATGAGACGTTCAAAAAGATCTGCCATTTCTATGTGTAGTTTTTAGTTTCAATGTTGAAAGTTGTATGAGTTAAAGGTTTTCTACTAAAGTAAATAACATCTTACTTGTAGTTTTTATTATGTACTTAGCCACATTACTACTATTAAACTTCTGTTGCACAGTTTAAACCGGGCGAAGCGAATGTGCACTCTTGTACGGCCTGTATTCTATTCAGCATTGGTCACGTTTCCCCTGAATGTGCAACCAGCTTCAGCAAGCAATTTTAAATTGTCGCAAAAATAGTGAATTCATGCCTAATGAGATGTTGCTTCAAGTTGAAGCACCTCTAAAGCAACTATTCTTAGGTTCTTTCTCGTCTTAAAATCGCGATAACTCAGGCTTTATACCTGCCGGTTTTGTAAATACTGCTCTTTTCTTTTGCTTGCTGAAAAAAAAGTTTAGTAACGCATCCGCTATGAATTTTTCAGGAAAAGATTTGTTAACCATCTGCTGTTCTTTACTCAACTACTAATTTTGCTGCTTTAAGTATTGCACATGAAGAAAATTATTTTGTACCTGTTCGTGATTATTTCTTTTTCTGTATCTGCACAAAATATTCAACGTCCGAAATTGGTTGTGGGTATTGTGGTTGATCAAATGCGGTGGGATTATCTGTATCGCTATTATGACCGCTATTCAAATGATGGATTTAAACGGTTACTCAATAACGGTTTTTCGTGTGAGAATACATTGATTAATTATATGCCTTCCTATACCGCCGTTGGACACAGTACTATTTTCACGGGTTCGGTTCCTGCCATTGATGGAATTGCGGGAAATGATTGGATGGACCAACTTACAGGTAAAGCTGTTTATTGCACTGCTGATTCTACCGTACAGCCTATAGGGGCCGCTAGCGCAATGGATGGAAAAATGTCACCAAGAAATTTATTGGTGTCAACGATAACAGATGAATTGCGCCTTGCTACCAATTTTCAATCAAAGGTTGTCGGAGTTTCACTAAAGGACAGAGCTTCAATTTTACCTGCCGGCCATTTGGCGACAGCCGCATTTTGGCTCGATGATGCAAGCGGAAATTTTATAACGAGCAGTTACTACATGAAACAGCTGCCCGATTGGGTCAATCAATTCAATGGCAAAAGAAAAATTGAAGAATTGGTGTCGAAAGGATGGAACACGCTGTATCCAGTAGATACATATAAACAAAGTGATTCCGATGCAAAATCGTATGAAGGTTTGTTTGCCGGTGAAAAATCTTCAGTGTTTCCACATGATTTGACAGCAGCTTATTCAAAAAATAAATCCAGTTTTCGCAATACACCTTTTGGAAATACACTAACTCTTGAATTTGCAAAGGAAGCTTTAGATGCCTACGGATTAGGAAAAGGAAACGTTACAGATTTTCTTACCATTAATTGCGCTTCTACAGATTATGTCGGCCATATGTATGGCGTTAATTCAATAGAAGTTGAAGACACTTATTTGCGTTTAGACAAAGATCTTTCTTTGTTTTTTAAAATGTTGGACGCAAAAATTGGCAAAGGACAATGGCTTGTATTTTTAACCGCTGACCATGGTGCAGCACATGCTGTAGGTTTTATGCAAAGTCATGAACTTCCGGCAGATTTTTGGTATTCTAAACCATTGGTCGATTCGCTCAATAGAATTTTAGCCGAAAAATATGGAGTGCAGTCCCTCGTTCGTTCGATTTCAAACTACCAGGTGAATTTCGATTTAAAAAAAGTGGGCGCGTCTAACGTAGATTTCAGTGCAGTAAAACAAACTGCAGTTGATTTTTTGCAAAAGCAACCAGGGATCTTATTTGCTGTTGATATGGCTTCTGCTGGCAGACCATCTGTGCCTGAAAAAATAAGAAACATGATGATCAATGGCTATAATTTTAAAAGAAGTGGTCAAATACAAATTGTGTTAAATGCAGGCTGGTATGAAGGTTATAGTAAAACAGGAACGACACACGGCACCTGGAATCCTTATGACACGCACATCCCATTGCTTTGGTATGGTTGGAATATTAAACATGGTTCAACCAATGATGAAGTTTATATGACGGATATTTCTGCAACTATTGCTGCGCTTCTGCATATTCAAATGCCGAATGGTTGTATTGGAAAACCAATTAAAGAAGTATTAAGCAGGTGAACGAGGAAGGAAGAATTGTAAAGTAGCTTCGATATTAAACGGCTCTTTCTCCTTGTTAATATTCTTATGGTTTTCTTAAAAGATTTGATGTAATTGAAAGGTGATGGTCGTCATGCTCAGCCACAAAATATAAAGCGTCGATCATACGCATTGGTTGGTTTAGTCTTGGATGAACAGAAACTCTCAACAGCATTTCCTGGTCGAAACAGTAAACCAATTCTAAAATTTTCTGCCGTTCAATCGTAAACTGTTGGAGCAGCTGTTCTAACGTTTTTTCATTGTGGGGGGCTTCCTTTGTTTTTTGATTGTTCAGGTCAGCGGAAGTAAGTATAGGCTTGTTTTGCTCAAAATCTTTTAAGCGCTTCCACCACAATTCTTCCAGATCGTACAAATGGCCAACATGCTGTTTTACGGACCAACCATTTGAATTATAACTGCAGGCTTCATCATCGGCATTCGCAAGCAAAGTATGCAACCGAAAAATACTTCCTTCCAAACGACTGAAGATGATCGGAAACAAACCAACAGGAAAATCAAAATGAAACCGGCGTTCAAACCAGGGAGTTTGTAAAATCATTGTGCGAAGTTAATTGCAACATAAATAAGCTATGTTGAAGGGATATTTATGTTGATTACCAAACATGTATTCAGTCTGGTTTGTTCTTAATTAGTTGCTGAAAATATTTTGCATTGTGCAAAGCTGCCAAAGAAGCAGTGTTGTTAAAATAAATAAAAGCAGTTTTTATTTTTTTGCTTTTTGATATCTGGTTGTAGATTTTTGCAATGAATGCTTCATCATATTGCGAGTAAAAAAGTTTGGGCACTCCATGAAAGCGATAATAGCAAAGCGGAGTGTTGATGACTGCATCATCAAAAGAAATTTTTGGAAAGCTTACGCCGCAGAAACTGATATTGTGTTTTTGCATTTCTTTTTGTACATCTTTGCGCCACCAGCTTTCATGACGGAATTCGATTACATTGCTAAATGAAGAATCTGTTTGTTCAACAACTTTCGCCAGTCTTTCTTTTGAATACGTAAAGGAGGGAGGCAATTGAAATAACACACAAGCCAGCTTTTCTTTCAGGCCCTCTCTCAGTAAAGAATAAAAATCGTTGATCATTCCTTCTGTTTGCTCAAACTTTTTAAAGTGAGTAATAGATCTTGGCACTTTTGAAGAAAAGTTAAATCCGTCAGGTGCTTTATCATACCAGCTTTTCAATGAGTTCAAAGTAGGAAAACGATAAAAAGTTACATTCAGTTCCAGTGTATCAAAATGTTTTGTGTAATAATCAAACCATTTGCTTTGGGCTAAGCCCTTTGGGTAAAATTCTTCTCTCCATTCTTTGTAAGAAAACCCCGAACAGCCGATGTGCCATTTTATTTTTTCCACAAATGGATTATAAAAAATATAATGCCACTACTTCAACCAGAGTTTTGCAATGCAAGCTGTAATATCAGCAAGGTTATTGAATGTATCGGGTTTAGTTACAAAGCAGTTGGCACCAAAATCATAAGATATGGTTTTGTCTCTTTGCGAAGAAGATGTTGTAAAAACAATTACGGGAATAATGTGCAGCCTTTTATCGGTTTTAATTTCTTTCAGACTTGCTCTTCCGTCTTTGCCGGGCATATTTAAATCGAGCATCACTAACGAGGGGAAATTATTTTCATCGCAACTGTTTAAATAATCCATCAACTTATCTCCATTCTCAAAAAAAATGTATTCATAATCTTGTTGCGAGGCTACAAATGCGTCTTTAATAATCTCGCGGTCGTCAGCATCATCGTCTACAATAAGTATTTGATGTTTCAATTTCATTTCGGTAAAATGATAATAAAACTAGCTCCCACATCGGGGCTGCCGCTTGCATAAATCACTCCGCCGTGGTGCTCTACAATTTTTTTACAAATAGCTAAACCTATGCCCGAACCTTCATACTCGCTTCTTCCATGAAGTCGTTGGAAGATGGCGAAGATCTTTCCTGCAAATTCGTTTTCAAATCCAATTCCATTATCCGTGAACTCAAGCTTATGATAATTTTTTGCATGTGCCAACTGGTAAGGCAAAGCGTCATTGGCGCCGAGCAGGGAATAACTTATTCTAATGACCGGTTGAACTCCCGGTTTGACAAATTTTAAAGAATTGCTTAACAAGTTTTGGAACAATTGCCTGAATTGTGCCGGAATAATGTTGGCGTCCGGCAAAGGATCTGATTCAATGTTGGCATTTTGCTGTTCAATTTTAAATTCAAGCGTTTGCAGGGTTTCTTCCAATATTTTTTGCAAACTGTAACGTTCAAACGATGTGTTGTTGCTGATCATTGAAATGGAAAGCAAATCACTGATCATAGTTTGCATGCGTTGAGATGCGTCAACAATTTTTTGCAAATACATTTTACCGTCCTGCGTAAGGTTAGCAGCCTGGGATGCCACTAAACGGTCGCCAAAGGTTGAAATTTTTCGCAGGGGCTCTTTCAAATCATGGCTTGCTACATAGGCAAATTCCTCAAGGCTTGCATTGGATTGTTCGAGTAACAGTGTATTCTGTAAAATGGTTTTTTCCATTTCTTTTCTGCGATTAATATCCAATGCGGCTCCCAAAATTTGTTTGATGTTACCTTCCTCATCAGTTTTGAAAACAATTTCTCTTACCAGCAGCCACCGCCATTCACCTTCTTTATTTTTCATGCGGCACTCATACTGCATCATCGAGTCAACCTGCTGAAAATTTTTGCCACTTTGTTTTCTTGCAGGTAACAAATTAAAATCCTCGGGATTGTACAGCAATTCTGTTACTTGTTCTTTCCATTCTATAACCTCTTCCGGCAAATAGCCCAATACAAAGAATATTTCCCTGTTGACGTATACCATGCTTTGTTCATCCGCATCGTACAAATACAAAATAGTCGGTGAGGCGTCGGCAATTTGTTGAATGAAATGTTCCTGTTCTTTTATTTTTTCAGAAGCTTCAACTTGTTCAGTTACATCAAGTGAGATGTTCAGAATGTGCTCAACTTTTCCTTCGCTGTTCCTGTCGAAAATGGTTCCATAGGTATGAAACCACCGGTAATGTCCTTTGTTGTTTTTCATTCGATAAGTGAATTCAACAACGGTGTCAGTGTTTTGTTTATTTGCATTGGATTGTTCAAGCCAAGTTGCATTTTTTTCAGCCAGTTCTTTTAAATCATCGGGATGAACGATGCCAACGAAGAAATTAACTCCTTTTTCAAGTACTTCACTTCTGTCAACACCCAGGAGTTTTTCAAGTCCTTCGCTGATGAAAACGTATTTGCCCGTGTTCAGGTTGTAAGATGAAATAATGGAAGGTGTGGCATCTGTAATTTTCTGAATGAAAGTCTGGTTGTCTTTTAGTTCCTGCTGCACGCGATATTCTTCAGTAATATCCTGCGTAGTTCCGATCATTTTTATGGGCTCACCTTTTTCATTTAAAATAAATTCTCCTTTTCGGTGAATGGTTTTGATCTTTCCATTGTTCAAACGGATCTTATGAATTTTATCATAGATTTTTTTTTCTTTGAGGCACTCTTCATAATAATCAGTCACGTCTGATTTTTCATCTTCAACTAAAAAAGAAAACCATTTATCAAAACTCAGATCGGCTGTTTTTGGCAGTTCATAAATATTATACATCTCGTCCGACCATTGAAATTCGTTTGTTTTTACGTCTATAGTCCAGTTTCCAAGCTGTGCAAGGCTTTGAGCTTGCTTGAAATGTTTTTCGCTTTCCTGCAAACGTGCAATAAGAGTTTGTTTTTCGGTTGTATCTCTTTCAGAGCCTACAACCAATACCGGATTTCCTTTGTCGTCTCTATGCACCTGTGCAATTGATCTTAAAATTTTTGTTTTCCCATCGGCAGTGATGATTTTAAAAGTGTAATCCAGCAAGTCGTTTTGATAAATTTCTTCTATACCCTTAGTAATTGTGTCTTTATCGTCCGGGTGAACAAACGATAGAAAGCGATCGATTGTAATTTCTTCCGACTGCGGTTGTAATCCATAAATGCGATATAATTGATCAGTCCATTCGAGCTTGTTGTTTTTTAAATCCCAGTTCCAATTGCCCATGTTGCCAAGTTCTTCTGCCTGTTTGTATACCGCTTCTGTTTTTTTGAGTTGGTTAATTAGTGATTGTTTTTCGGTTACATCCTGAACGGTGCCCAAGGCCATTACAGCTTCATTGTTTTCGTTTGAAACAATTTCGCCGCGGGCATGTAAAATTTTATGCACCTTATTGCTTGTGATGATGCGATAGTGAAAATCAAAGGTTGATTTAGATTCAATGGCTGTGCTGTAGGCTTTTCTAACAAGAGGAGTATCTTCCGGATAATTGAAAGAAGAAATAAAATTGAAATCCGTACCGTCTTTTTTCGGATCTAATCCATAGATTTTGTAAAGCTCATTTGACCATGTTAAATTGTTTGTTCTTAAGTTCCATTTATAACTGCCCAGATGAGTAATTTCTTCTGCTCTTTCGTACATATATTCTTTTTCACGAAGAGAGGCCGCATCCTCGGAAATCTTTTCATTGAGTAAATGAATAAAAGTGTTTGTTGAAGAGGTTTCATAAACTGCAATAAAAAGGTCAATCTCATTTATGATTTCAATTGCCTTCTCCAGGTCGGAAGTGTAGTCAGCAATAAAATGAACCATGGATTTTTTTCTGACGTAGGCAAACTGCGTTATGTCCTCGGCAACAATATTTTCTCTGGAAATAACGGGAAGCATATTTTCTTTCCAGCGTTTTAATGCATCATCAATAAATTGTTGTGCTTTGTTTTGGGCCAAATAATTTAATAAATCAACATTTCCTTTTTTAGCAATTTCAAATTTTTGCTCTTCTGAAACTTCTTTGAAAAACTGCAACATAGGAATGTTGGTTTCCATGAGCATTTTTATTTGGAATGTAACGAGGTCATTAATCCGGTGCTGTAATAAATATTGGGCAAACGCTGGCAAATAAACAAGATGCTCCATTGATGGCTTGGTTTCTTTTCTTATCTCCACAAAACTTATTTTTTACAAATAACAGCAGTTTGTACGCTAATTAAACGTGGTTGTTTAAAGTTAAAGGAAATTGATCAAAAATAACCGCGATCAAAAAGCCCACAGACCGCATTGCTAATGTTTAAGCAACTAACAAATTTTTGAATCTATTGTTCATCAAAGCCGCCCTCTTCATTGGTGCTGCTTTCTGAACTATTTCTTGTCAGCTCTTCGTTCGAAATATTTTGTGGTGTACCAATTTCTTCATCTTTTGAATTTAAGACAGATAATTCATCATCCTGTTCGTCCTGCACCGGCTCGTTGCCCGATCTTTTACTTTCCTGGGCGGTAATAAATCGCTGACTTACCCCGGTAGCATTGTGTGCACTCGGCAAATTTTCTATATCCATATCGACCCGGTGCGAATCGGTTCTCTGATCCATTATATCTTCTTTTGCGGGATAGTGAGGATAGCCCGGAAAATCCTGGTCTGTTTTTGGATCATTTGATTGTTCCACTTTACGTTTATTGTCCATAGCATTTGCGGGATCGTTCTCTGCGCTGCGGGATTTATTTTGATTATTTTTTCTTTCCATGATTTTGTTTTTGATCAGTAATGAAAATGTCGTGCCGTTACCACGTCACAATTAAAGTGTACTCAACAGCGGCAGTTTTTGGTCATGAATTTATAAGTTGAAGAGGTTGGTAATTATGCGAACATTATGCAGTCTTTTTATTTTGCAATCCATCCCGGTCTCTTTTGTTATGGAAAGTTGTTTCGAACGCGTCTTACTGAAAAATCAACATGAGAAGGTTTATCTTTTGCCTGGTGCTTTTTTTAAGTTGTGGCAGTTCTTCGATTGACCATTCAGCATTACAAACACAAACTGCTCAACAACGAAATACGACCGGGTATCAGAAGTTTGATGAAAACAGCTGGCAGTATTTTCTTCAGCATTTACCAATCGTTGACAGTCCAATTGTCGATTACAGGGGCAAGCCGATAACTTATCAGCAAAAACATGTCGGCATTATTTCTTACGATGTTGGCAAATCTGATCTTCAACAATGCGCCGATGCGTTGATGCGATTAAGAGCAGAATTTCTATTTAAACAAAAACGATATAATGAAATCGGTTTTCATTTTGTTAGCGGCAACTTTTATTCGTGGAATGATTACTGTAAAGGATTACGGCCGGTTGCAAAAGGGAATGGTGTTCAGTTTATAAAGTTTACACCATCTGAAAAAACGCATGAAAGTCTGCGCCATTATTTAGATATTGTTTATGCTTATGCCAGCACTATTTCATTAGCCAAAGAATTAAAACCTGCAGATGGTTTTGAAATCGGAACAATAGTGATTCACGCCGGCAGTCCGGGACATTGTTTCATTATTATTGATGAAATGAAAAACAACAAAGGAGAAAAGCTTTACAAACTCGCCGAAGGTTACACACCTGCACAATCAATTTATGTGCTTCGCAATTTGGATGAAGGTGGAATTAGTCCATGGTACAAGTTAAGGAAAGGAATAATTGAAACAGCAAGTTATCGTTTTGATGATTATAAGTTAGGAAAGTTTGAGTGAGGGTGTTCAATAGAATTGTCAGGCGCTGAAGTGTGCAGCCCGTACATAATAAACGCCCGCAAATAAAAAGTCTCCTGCAAAAACAGAAGACCTTTACAATTATTTCAAACGCTCAATTAATAATCATTTCCATTTCCTTTGTCTTTCTTTTTGCCAAAGATTCTTTGAAGGAAATTTCCTTTCTTGTCTTTTTTCGGATCGGAAGGCAATCCCATCTCACCAATTTTTGTTGCTTTTGTGTTGGTGTCCTTCTTGTTGTTTTTTTGTGCTGGCGGGTTATTTTCATCAACAGGTGGCTGTGATTCCGGTGGAATGTTAGTGGTAGTATCGAGATAATCATTTTCATTGACGCCATTGTCCATTTGTTCAGAGCTATCACCATAATTGATTGAGTTGGCATCATTGATCTCATTGTTTAGATCGGCAGGTTTTGGAAACTCTGCATCTTTTCTAATCCCCAATGAAGGATCTGCATAAACTTTTTTGAAGAAAGCTTCCCAAATTGGTCTTGCAGCCGTGCCTCCCATGTAAGCTCCGTTTTCAATATGAATGAAGCGGTCATCGCAACCAACCCAAACGCCCGCTTGCAGTTGTGGTGTGTAACCCATGAACCAGAAATCGGCATTGTCATTGGTTGTACCTGTTTTACCACTCATTTCTTTGGCTCCCAGATGCTGTTTTAATCCGGCAGCAGTACCCACAGTTACGGGACCTTCCATCATTTGCACCATCTGGTAAGCTGTAGCTTCGCTAACTGCTTCTTTTCGATTAGAACCAATATCAAAACGTTTGAGCACATTTCCGTTTCTGTCTTCAATTCGTGAGATGAATGAAGGTTTGGTTGAAAATCCACCACCGCCAAAAATGCTGTAGCCCCACATCATTTCATACAGGGAAAGGTCGCAGGAACCCAAGGCAATGGAGGGATAAGGATCGATATGAGTTGGAATGCCCACTCGTTCCAGAAAGTTTACAAAACGGGCAGGTCCTACTTGTTTCATAATGTATGCAGTTGCGCAGTTGCGCGACCATGTTAGTGCGTTTGCCATTGTCACTGTTCGCCCCGAACATGATCTACTTGTTGCCGGAACTAACTGCCCGTGGCCAAAATCCTGCTGCACATCTTCAACCATTGTATTTGGATTCATTCCAAACTCTTCAATTGCTTCGCAATACAAAAGTGGTTTGATGGAAGAACCAACTTGTCTTTGCGTTTTTATATTGACGTGATCAAGTTTGTAGGTTTTAAAATCGATGCCGCCAACCCATGCACGAACTTCGCCGGTTACGGGATCCATCACCATAAAACCGCTTTGAATCATTTGTCGGTGATATTTGATGGAATCGAGCGGCGTCATAACCGTGTCTGTTGAACGCTTAGAATTCCATGCAAAAATTTTCATCGGAACTTTTTCATGAAATGTTTTTTCGATGGCGGCATCATCCAAACCGTCTTCTTTTAAATTTCTCCAGCGGTCGCTGTTTTTCATTGCTGCTTTCAAGACCTCGGGATGCTCTTTCCAAATGGTTCCTTTTTTAATGTTGGATTGTGCATTCAATTCACGTTGAAGCATGGGCATTTGTTGTGCCATTGCTTCTTCGGCATATTGTTGCATTTTAGGATTGATGGTTGTGTAAATTTTCAATCCATCTTTATAAATATCATAAGGATCGCCATCGGGTTTGGTTAATCCTTTCAATGCATTTCTTACTTCATCTTTTAAAACCGCTTCGCGGAAATAGGGAGCATAGCCACTGTTCTCATCTGTTTTTTTGTAGTTCAATGGGATTGGCATGGCCTTATATTTCGCAGCATCGGCATCACTGAGATAGTCATTCTCTTTCATTTGATTAATCACAACGTTCTTTCTGTGGAAAGCTTGTACTGCATGCGTTCGGGGGTTGTAAAGACTATTTCCTCTTAGCATGCCGACAAGTGTTGCAGCTTCAACAACATTCAAACGATCGGGTTCCTTTTGAAAAAAAGTTCTTGCAGCATTACGAATACCATAAACATTATCGCCAAAAGGAACTGCATTTAAATACAGCGCAAGAATTTCCTGCTTTGTAAAATTTCTTTCAAGCCGTATGGCAATAATGTATTCTTTTAATTTTTGAACAATACGATTGATTGGATTACTTGCCCTTTCGCTAAAAAGGTTCAGTGCTAATTGTTGTGTAATGGTTGAACCTCCTCCGTGAGTGCCGAGATGGACGATTGCACTGAATGTTCGATAAAAATCAATACCTGAATGACTATAAAATCGAAAATCTTCGGTTGCAACAAGTGCATTGATAACATTTGGCGAAATGTCCTTGTAATTAACAACGCTGCGGTTGCCTTTTTCGCTGTAGTATTTTCCCATCAGCGTTCCATCAGTTGCAATTACTTCCGACGCTTGAAGGATGGTTGGGTTTTCAAGTTCTGCCAAACTTGGAAGTTTGCCAAAAGCACCTACCAATATCAAAAGAAGTAACAAAACGAATGCGCCAATGCCTCCAAGAAATATCATCCAGAAGATGCGTATGCTCTTTTTCATAGATGTGTGTTAAGTGCACCAAAGTGCAGGTCAAAACTAAATAATAGGGTGTAATAGAAGGTTAAATTATTTGCTAAGAGATTTTACTAATAAAAAGTTATTGCAATCAGCCTCGGATCTATTCACTTCGTTGAACTAACAACCGCTTAGCTTAAAACTTACCCGGCAAGTTTTGATCCAAAAATTTTTGGTATTGAACCAAGTCTTTCTTTTCAATTAAAATTGGCAGGTTAGCGTCTGTTATTATTGTGAAAGAGTATTTATCTGCCTTCAACCACGGAATCACTTCGGTTGGCGCAAAACGTTTTGCCGAAAGCATATAATTTGCAGCATCGTTTGCATTTGCGAAATCTCCCACCAAAATCATTTTTTTATCGGCATCAAGATCAATGATAGTCATTTGGAAATTTCTTCCGCCGAAATGCTCACGATTGAAGCGGAAGTACGCATTCTTTACTTCGGTCACAAACAACGGATCAACTTTATCTAGAATAATGACTGCATAATGTTTCGAAGAAGAATCGAAACTATAAATTGATGCAGGTTTGGAAACAACCGGTTTTTTGGCAGCTGTATCTTTTTTTACAGGATTGCTAACCGCTATTTTATTTGACGTGTCCTTGGATGTTGGCGGGTTTAAAACAATACCTGGTTTGCTGCTTGTATCTTTTTTTACAGGCGGACTTAAAACCGACTTGTTTGCAGTGGTATCTTTTCTTGGGGCAACAACAATATTTGGTTTGGTTGTTACTGTGTCTTTTTTACGCAGATTTTGTACAATTGGGTTTTGTGTTACAGGTTTTTGCACAACCGGGTTTGTTACAAACGGTTTCCGGGCTGCAGTGTCTTCTTTGTTTTGAATTTGATATCGAGACAATTCATCTTCAATTTGCTTGCGGCGGTTGAGCACATCAATCATATTCTGTGCTTTTTGTGCCATCCCGGATTTTGGATCCTGCCCGATCAATGTTTGTAAAATATTTTTCGCAACACTGTCATCTCTTTGACGGATGTGATAAACTGCTTCAATGTACAATAGTTGCGGTTCCCAGAAATTTGTTTTGTAGGTGCTGTCAGCAATTTTTTTAGCAGCTTCAGCTTGTTCAAAATTTCCTTCAATGAACATGTTGTAAATATCTTCGTACGTCTTCGTTGTTTCAGGCGATTTTGCATTCTTTGCCAAAGGATCCTTACCCGTAGTTAAAATGTTTGCGTAACGGGAAGAAGGATATTGTGACAACAAAAGTTTTTTAATTTTTTCAGCTTCTGCCTGGTCGCCTGCTTTCATGTAAGAATAGTAAAGATTGAACAAAACTTCTTCCATGTTTTTGTAGGAAGGATAATGCAACCTTAATTTTTCAAAAGCATCGATGGCTGATAAATAATCTTCTGCCTCATTCAATAAAACGGTTCCCAAATTAAACAAGGCATTGCCGATGGAATCATTAGAAGTCTTCAGTTGCTCGGGAGTAAGCGGAATATTTTTCAGTAGATTTTCGGCACTTGGTGTATTGTCAAGGTAAGCATTGTTTTGATGTGATTGGGAATCCGGATTTTGTATATTGGCATTGTTGCCGAATTGATTGGAAGCAAGTTTGTTTACACTTGCAAAACGCCTCCAATTATCCACGTTCGGACGATTGCCCCAAACCTGTTTGAACTGACTTGCTCCTAAAGTTTTCAAGGAGTTATTATAGAAATACCAATCACCTTTTTGTGATGATTGGAAGAGATCAACGGGGGGAGGATTGTTTCCTGCAAAGCCCGATGTGGGCACATCTGTCAATCCCTGCTCCTTGCGTAATTTTTTTGCGAGCTTGCTGAGAAACGCGGTTCTTTCAGCTTCAGGCATGGCTGCAATTTTTTGCAGGCTGTCCTGCCTTGAAATGGTAGAAGCATAGCTTACAATTTTTGCAAGCATTGGTTTTCGTGTTTGAATTCTTTCAAGATCAGAATCCTTGAACTCTGCCAAATTCAAACTGTCATAAAATGAAGCAGCCTGTATGTATTTTTTCTGATTGTATAAAAGATCAGCAAGTTGTAAAAATGATTTGCTTTTTGAAATGAGATTGCCACTATTGTATTTGGAGCCTTTTAGCAAAAGTTCTTGCGCAGCATCAACATTACCACGATCCATCTCCATTTGCGCAGCCATGAAATAGATCACATCACGGAAATCGGTGTATTTATCGCGTTTTGCCATTTTCAAAAGCTCGGCAATGTTCTTATCGACATAGTTTGCAGAAGTGTCCTTTGTAACACGAACCACATTCAGTCTTGCATACACATCCATTACAGGATCGGTGGTGTGGGCAATTGATTTTGTATAAAACTTTTGGGCCTGATCATAATCGTTTGCTTTTTCAAACATTTGGGCCGCCAGGTATTCCCATCTTGCTCTTTCCTGTTTCGTTTTTGCATTGTCCAGTGCATTAATCAAATGCGAAGCGGAGCTATCCCAAATCTTTTGCTGATAAAACCAATAAGCCTGAATCTCTTCCAGGTCATCGTTCAAACGGTTCGGGAAGAAAGGGTC
>Ga0207647_10000055_pt1 | contig 86547 bp, 71 predicted proteins | sample KBSCornC2_FD_184295 | JGI IMG/M metagenome (GOLD analysis project Ga0207647, IMG submission 184295) | Corn rhizosphere microbial communities from Kellogg Biological Station, Michigan, USA - C2 (SPAdes) (version 2) | ecosystem: Host-associated > Plants > Roots > Rhizosphere ...
CCGGCGCCTGCCGCAAGCAGGACTATGGCGTGAAAAATTCGTGATCGTGTCATGTCCACGGACGGCAGCGATGAAAGGTATGCCATCTAACGGGCGAGGCGCCGATCGGATGACAAGGTCGCGTCCACATTTCGCTGTTTGGCTTCGCTTCAGCGTTTGCTGTCAACGCACTGCGATGAGCCTCGTTGTTGCGCAGCGTGCGCAGTCTCTGCGCCTCCACCACCGCCAAGGGAGAATTCACATGCAACGCAAACTGATCGCAACGACTATCGCCGCTATTCTGTTTTCGTTCGGCGCGCACGCGCAGAATGCCGCAACCGAAACCGCGCGCGACACGGACCAGCAGAAGCGCATCGAGCAAGGCCTGCAATCCGGCCAGCTCTCGACCAGGGAGGCGGCCAGCCTCGAGAACAAGGAAAGGCGCGTCGACGCCACCGAAGCGCGCGACATGAAGGATGGCAAGCTCAGTGCCGGCGAGAAGGCGCAGATCCAGCGCGAACAGAATCATGTCAGCGCCGACATCTACAAAGACAAGCACAACGCCGTGACCGGCAATCCGAATTCCGTGTCCTCGCAGCGCATGCAGGCCGACGTGCAGCGCAACGTCAACCAGGAAGCGCGCATCAACCAAGGCGTGCGCTCCGGCCAGCTGACCAACAAGGAGACCGCCTCGCTCGAGCGCGGGCAGGCGCACGTCGATCGCGCTGAAGCGCGCGCGGGCGCGGACGGCCATGTCGGCGTGGGCGGGCAGGCGCGCATCCAGGGCAAGGAAAACCGCCAGAGCGCGCGCATCCACAACAAGAAGCACAACGACACGGTGCGCACGACGACGCCGTAGTCCGTCGCGACAGGCGCCGCGGGCCGGCTTGCCCCGCGGCGCAGGACACGTTTCGTCAAGCCGTCACAATCGTGTCGATAATCTGCGGATCGCCTACGAAGGGGTCCGCTCATGTCGCGTTCGATCAATCTCGCCGGTTTCATCTCCGCCGGTCTCTGTGTCCTGCTCGGAGGCGGCGCGCTCGCAGCGGGGAAAACCGCTCAACCGCATGCGATCGACGTCGCTGAGGTCAAGCATCCTGACGGCGAGACGCCGGCGTGGTGGTTTCGCGCGGGCGCCGCGGCCGCCGCAGCGAATCGCGCCGATCTTCCGGCAGCGAAGTCGAAGGCGAAGAACGTCATTGTCTTCCTCGGCGACGGCATGAGTACGGCGACGATCGCTGCCGCGCGCATCCTCGAAGGTCAGCGCAAGGGTCAGTCGGGTGAGGAGAATCGCCTGAGTTTCGAGACGTTCCCTTACACCGCGCTGTCGCGCACCTACACGACCGATTTCCAGACACCTGACTCTGCCGGCACGATGACCGCGATCATGACCGGCATCAAGACGCGCTCGGGCGTGATCGGTGTCAACCAGACCGGCAAGCGCGGTGATTGCAAAGGCTCGCAGGGCAACGAGGCGGTGACCGCACTCGAACTGGCCGCGCGCGCCGGCATGGCGACTGGCGCGGTGACGACCACGCGCATCACCCACGCGACGCCGGCCGCGACCTACGGCCACTTGCCCGAGCGCGACTGGGAATACGACATGGCGATGCCCGACGAGGCGCGCGCGCAGGGCTGCGTCGACTTCGCGCGCCAGCTCGTCGAGTTTCCGTTCGGCGGCGGCCTCAACGTCGCGCTCGGCGGCGGGCGCACCGAGTTCATGCCCGCACCGCAGCCCGATCCGCAGTATGACGGCCTGATCGGCAAGCGCCTCGACAAACATGACCTGATCAAGGAATGGCAGGCCAAGCCCGGCGCGGCCTACGTGTGGAATGCGGAGCAGCTGGCCAAGATCGATCCGGCGAAGACGACGCGCCTGCTCGGCCTGTTCAATCCCGAGCACATGAAATACGAATACGAGCGCGAGCAGGACAAGCCGGAGATGGAGCCGAGCCTGGCCGAAATGACGCGCGCCGCGATCGGTGTATTGAAAAACAATCGGAATGGCTTCTTTTTGATGGTCGAAGGCGGTCGCATCGATCACGGTCACCACGCCGGCAACGCGTATCGCGCGCTGACCGAGACGATCGCGTTCTCCGATGCGATCCGCGCGGCGACCGATCTGACCAGCGCCGACGACACGCTGATCCTCGTCACCGCCGACCACTCGCATACGATGACGTTCGCCGGCTATGCCAATCGCGGCAATCCGATTCTAGGCAAGCTGCGTGGATCGAGCGGCGAGGGCGCGCCGTCGAAGGAGCTCGCGCGCGACGCGATCGGGCGTTCGTTCACCACGCTCGGCTACGCCAACGGCCCCGGCTACGCGGGCGAGAGCGATCGCGAAGCGGAAGGCGCGAAGAAATATCCGCACAACGCGACCGCGTTCTTGCCGGCGAAAAAGGGCCGCCCCGATCTTGACCAGGTCGACACCGAGGCGCCGGACTATATGCAGGAATCGGTCGTGCCGCTCGGTTCGGAAACGCACAGCGGCGACGACGTCGCCGTGTTCGCGCGCGGCCCCGGTGCGGCCGCCGTACACGGCTCGCTCGAGCAGAACGCGCTGTTCCATCTCATGGCGCAGGCGAACGAGCCGATCCGCAAGCAGCTTTGCACGTTCGGCGGCTGCAACGTCGACGGGGTGCCCGTCGAGTTGCCGGCGTACGCCAAACTGCGCGGCACGCTGCCCAAGCAGCCGTGACGATTCCGCCCTTGGACGGTGGCGCTATTGCAGCGTCACCTTCTTGCGGTTGTCGTTCGAATTGCGGTCGACGAGCTTGTTGTACGGATCGATGCCGGCCTCGTAGGGCTCGCCATCGACGGTGAGCGTGATCGTGCCGTCGCCGTCCTTGATCTCGCGCTTTTCGAGATACAGCACTTTCTCGTTCGCTTCCTTGCCGTCGGGCGCCTTGGCGAACACGCCGATGTCGATCGGCTGATCGATCTTGCCGTCACTCTCCTTGCCGACGCCGTCGGTGTACTTCTTCTCGGCGTGGAGCTTCAGCGTCACTTCGTATTTGCCGTCGGCGAGCTTCTTCGCGGTCGCCTCGCTGAGGCGATTGTCGAAGAACGTGATCTTCGTGAACAGGTCGTCGATCAGCGAATTCCACTTCGGATCGATGCCCGCGCGCAGCTGGTCGAGCAGTTCGTACGAGGTCGTGTACGGCGGCTGCTGGAATCCCTTCGCCTTGACGAACGTGGCGAGCACGGCGTTGAGCGTGTCCTCGCCGATGTAGTCCTTGAGCGCGTAGAACACGACCGAGGCCTTGTTGTAGTGGATGTACTGCTGGTTCTCGTTGAGCGCGAGCGGCATTTCCTTGACCCGTTCGGTCGCGCGCGTCGCGAGGTAACGGTCGAGTTCGTACTTGAGGAATTTGCGCATCTGTCCGGCGCCGTATTCATGCTCCATCACCATCAGCGCGGAATACTGCGCCAGCGATTCGGACAGCATCGTCGCGCCCTGCACGTTGGCGCCGATGACCTGGTGCGCCCACCACTGGTGCGCGACTTCGTGCGCGGTGACGTAGAACACGTAGTCGACCGCATCCTTGTCCGACAGGTCGGCGATGAAGCCGATCGATTCGGAATATGGGATCGTGTTGGCGAAACTCTGCGCGAAGCCCGCGTAGTTCGGGAACTCGAGGATGCGCACCTGGCGGAACTGGTAGGGGGAGAAATTCTTCGTGTAGTAGTCGAGCGACTTCTTTACCGACTCGATCATGCGGTCGACGTTGTACGCATGCTGCGGATCGTAGTAGATCTCGATGGCGACGTCATTCCAGCGGTCTTTCTTCACCGTCCAGCGCGCCGACAACCAGGAGAAGAAGTCGAGGATCTTCGTGTCGGATTTGTAGTGGAAGTAGCGCCTGCCGTTCTGCGTCCACTCCCATTGCAGATAACCGGGCGCGAGCGCGATCTGGTCGGGCACGGTCGACACGGTCGTTTCGAAATCGACCCAATCCGCATCGCGCGAGATATAGGAGTTGGCGCGCGCCTGCATGTCGTCGATCGGCGCCATGCGCGGCAGCTCGGGCAGGCCATACTTGCGCCGGTCGTTGCGATCGCTCAGTTGCGCATGTTCGCGATAGCCAAAATGCGGAAGCTCGCTGCTGTTGAAGAAGCTGCCGTTATAAACCACCTGGGTTTCGCCGCCTGAAACCGGAAATCCCTCCTGGCCGATCTCGACCTCGAAATCGAAATCCATTGCCGCCCCGGGCGCCAGTGGCGTCGCAAGCTTGTAGATTCCCAGATCGTAGTCCTCGTCGCGCTTCGCCACGCTATGCGCGGCGAAGTCGAGCTTGTGCACTTTCTTCAGCTGCGAAAATTGGACAAAAAGTTCATCGATCGATGTGCCGGATTTGTTCTCGATGCGATAGTGACCGCGCACGATCGCGCGTAACTGATCCGGGAAGAAATCGACGTCGGCTTTGACTTCGGTGATGCGTGGCTGCACACGGTCCTTCCACGCCGCACGATAGGTTTTTTCGTAGTTCGCGCTGCGCGCCTTGCCCGCATCCTCGGATTCGTGATGGTTCAGCACGTTGGTGTTGTAAAAAATCCAGCTGCCGAGCCCGACGAACGTGAGCAGCGAAGCCGCCAGCGCATACGCGGGAAGGCCTCGGCGTAGCCGCGCGAACGCGCTGCGCATACGTTGAGCGAAACTCGCGCCGGTGCCGCGCGGCCAGAACGCCGCCGCGGCGATGAGCAACGCAATCGCGAGCGCACCCCAATACGCGCGAAAAGTGAGATTCGGTGCGATGAACTGGCCATAGCCGTTCATGTCCGACAGCGGCGTCGGCGACGCCTTGCCGTAGTTGTAGAGCGGATGGTTGTAGCCGAGCATCGGCAGCGCGAATTGGGCGACGAGCACGACGACGACCAGCAGATAACCGAAGAACTTGTTCTCGCTGACCGTCTGCAGGAACACGAAAAGCGCCGCGGTCAGGATGAACGGTAACATTGCGAGCGAGGCGATCTTCGCGTAGAGACCAAGCTGCACATTCGTGTAGCTATGGAACAACTGGAAGCCGATGCAGAACAGCACACCGGCGAACATGAAAGCGGCAATCACTCCAAACAGCGCGACGAGCTTCGCCGCGAGCGGCACCCAGTTCGGCACCGCGCAGGCATCGGTCACTTCGGCGATGCGCAGCGTGCGTTCGCGCCAGATCAGCTCGCCCGCATAGACCGCGAGCACGAGCGTCAGGAACAGGTTGATTCCACCACGCAAAGGCAAGTCCATGCGCGAGGTCACCGGCAACACCTTGGTGCCGAAAATCTCGCCGCTGAACATCAGCACGGTGAACATCATCAACAGGCTGAGCACCAGCAGCACGAGGAACGGCGCACCGGTCAGCACGCTGCGCAGGTCGAACCAGGTCTGGTGCAGGAATTGGCGCCATTGCGCGCCGGGCGAGGATTGCAGGCGCACCGGTGGCATCGCGATCGCCGCACTCGGAGTTGCTGCGGCCGATGCGGACACCGCTTTGGTCTTGCGTCGAAACAGGCGCAAGCCTTCGCGGTCGGTGCGGAACAGGCGGAACGCGCCGACGAGTAGCAGCGTTGACACGCCAAGCCACAAGACGCGATTGGCCAGCAACCAGCCCGACAGCGGCGGCAGGCGCGTATTGTTGTCCTGCGCCGACCAGTAGCGCGTGGTTTCATTGAGTGCGCTGCCGCCGAACGGATCGACCAGCGCGCCGATCCAGCGCGCGTCGAGGTTCGCCGTCATGCTTTGCGCGACCTGCATGAATACGACGAAGGCGATTGCGCCGAGATAGGTGTAGAGCATCGAGCGCGTCAGCGTCGCGAATGCGAACATCAGCGCGGCGATGAACAGCAGGTTCGGAAAGACGAGCACGCCGAACGACCACAGATAGGCGCCGACCGACGTTGGCCCGAGCCGCGCCGGGTCGAGCCACGGCATCTTGCTGCCGAACCAGAGTCCGATGGCGGCGACGAGCATCACGCCGAGCGCAGCGAGAAAACCGCCGCTGAAACGGCCGAGCAGATAGTCGCGTTTTCTGATCGGCGTGGTGAAGAACAGCTCGGCCGTGTTCTGTTCGAAATCGCGCAGCGCCGCGCCGGCGATGAAAATCGTCACGAGCAGGATCGAAAGGAAACTCAGCGCGGCGAGCAGGTTGATGATGACCAGCGGCGCGTTGCGATGGATGTTGCCGATGCCGAAGCTGACGTTTTCGGAGGCCATCATGGCGAACGCGATCGCGCCGAACACGAGCGCGACGATCCAGAACAGCGGGCTGCGCAGGATCAGCCTGCGCTCGAAGGCGAGGATTTTCGCGAGCATGGACTAGGCCGCCTGGGCGACCGGCGCGGCGGCGCGGCGCAGTTCGCCGAAATAGACGTCCTCGAGATTCGGCGCCACCGCCACGTAGCCATCGCCCGGGCTCGCATCGGCAAGTACGTGCACGACTGGTTGGCCGGCGACGAGGCGCGTCGACAGCACGTTGTGCTGTTCGCGCGCCGCCGCGAGCTCGTCCTTGGCGAGTGCCTTGCGCCAGACGCGGCCGTCGAGCGAACGGATCGTTTCGCGCGGCTCGCCGACCAGGCGCAACTGCCCTTGCGCGATGATCGCCATGCGCGGGCACAGGTCGGTCACGTCGTCGACGATGTGCGTGGACAGGATCACGACGACCTGTTCGCCGACCTCTGCGAGCAGGTTGAGGAAGCGGTTGCGCTCCTCGGGGTCGAGGCCCGCGGTCGGCTCGTCGACGATGATCAGCCGCGGCGCGCCGATCAGCGCCTGGGCGATGCCGAAGCGCTGGCGCATGCCGCCCGAGAACGTGCCGAGCTTGTAGTAGCGCTTCTCCCAGAGGTTGACCTGGCGCAACAGCGCCTCGACCAGCGCCTTGCGTTCCCGCTTGTCGGTCACGCCCTTGAGCACGGCGAAATGATCGAGCATCACCTCGGCGGTCACCTTTGGATAGACGCCGAACTCCTGCGGCAGGTAGCCGAGCGTCTGCCGCGCGGTCTGCTTGTCGGCGAGCACGTCGATATCGTCGAGATGGATCGAGCCGGAATCGGGATCCTGCAGCGTCGCGATCGTGCGCATCAGTGTGGACTTGCCCGCGCCGTTCGGTCCGAGCAGACCAAACATGCCGTTGGGAATCTCGAGCGTGATGTCCTTGAGCGCCTGTACACCGTTGGCGTAGGTCTTGGACAGGTTGCGGATCGCGAGCATGGAGTCTCCTGGGCGCGGCCTGGGCCGATGCGGCGAGCGTAGCTGGCTGCGGGCGACGGTGCCAAGGCCGGAAGTCATCGCGATATCGGCCTGCGCATCGAGGCGTGACAACAAGATTGCCGCGCCGATGGTAGGGAAGACGGCCCGGTTCGGATTATCATGGCGAGGCGGCCGCGGCCGTGTGCAATTCGTCATCAGTTGTGACCGGCGCGGCGCCACGGCGGCAGCGCGCCCACAGTAAGGAGGGAGCATGGCCGACGTCGTAGAAGCCAAGGTGCCGGATATCGGCGATTACACCAACGTGCCGGTGATCGAGATTCTGGTCAAACCGGGCGATACCGTGACGAAGGATCAGGGCCTGGTCACCCTCGAATCGGACAAGGCGACGATGGAGGTACCCTCGTCGGTTGCCGGTGTCGTCAAGGAAATCAAGGTCAAGCTCGGCGACGAGATCTCCGAAGGTCATATCGTGGCGCTGATCGAAAGCGGTGAAGCCGCGGCGCCCGCTCCGGCGGCGGCGAAAGCAGCGCCGGCGCCCGCGGCGAAAACCGAAGCTCCCGCGCCATCCCCGGCCCCGACGGCCGCCGCAGGCGGCGGCGTGCAAGAAGCCAAGGTGCCGGACATCGGCGACTACACCGGCGTGCCGGTCATCGAGGTGCTGGTCAAGGTTGGCGATACGGTGAGCAAGGACCAGGGCCTGGTCACGCTCGAATCCGACAAGGCGACGATGGAAGTGCCGTCGTCGATCGCGGGCGTGGTCAAAGAGATCAAGGTCAAGGTTGGCGACGAAATCTCCGAAGGCCATGTCGTCGCGCTGATCGAAGCCGCCGGCGCGGCGCCCGCTCCGGCCCCGGCGGCCGCAAACGCCGCTGCGCCTGCGCAAGCGGCGCCTGCTCCGGTACCCGCGCCAGCCGCGGCGCCCGTCGTCGCATCAGGCAGCCCGGCCTCGCCGCCGATCAACTTCGGCGCCGACACGGTGATGCCGGACAAGGTGCCGTACGCGAGCCCCGCGGTGCGCCTGTTCGCGCGCGAACTCGGCGTCGATCTCTCGCAGGTGAAGGGCAGCGAGCGCAAGGGCCGCATCGGCAAGGAGGACGTGCAGAAATACGTCAAGGGCGTGCTTTCCGGTGCCACCGCGGCGCCGAAGGCCGCGGCGGGCGGTGGCGGTGGTCTCGACCTGCTGCCGTGGCCGAAGGTCGATTTCGCCAAGTTCGGCGAAATCGAGACCAAGCCGTTGTCGCGCATCCAGAAGATCTCCGGCGCCAACCTCGCACGCAACTGGGTGATGATCCCGCACGTCACCCACAACGACGACGCCGACATTACCGAACTCGAAGCGCTGCGCGTCTCGCTCAACAAGGAATACGAGAAAGCCGGCGTCAAGTTCACCATGCTCGGCTTCCTGATCAAGGCGATGGTCGCCGCGCTGAAGAAATTCCCGACCTTCAACGCCTCGCTCGATGCGAGCGGCGAAAACCTCGTGTTGAAGAAGTATTACAACGTCGGCTTCGCCGCCGATACGCCGAACGGCCTCGTCGTGCCGGTGCTCAAGGATGCGGACAAGAAAGGCATCGTCGAATCGGCCAAGGAAATTTCCGCGCTCGCGGCGAAAGCGCGCGACGGCAAGCTCGGCCCGGCGGAAATGTCCGGCGGCTGCATCTCGATCTCTTCGCTCGGCGGCATCGGCGGCACCTCGTTCACGCCGATCGTCAATGCACCTGAAGTCGCGATCCTCGGCGTGACCAAATCGGCGATGAGGCCGGTGTGGGACGGCAAGGCCTTCCAGCCGCGCCTGATCCTGCCGCTTTCGCTCAGCTACGACCATCGCGTGATCGACGGCGCGCTCGCCGCGCGCTTCACCGCGTATCTGGCCCAGCTGCTGGCCGACATGCGTCGCGCGATGCTCTGATCGAGGACTCGAAACAATGGCAACTACTGAAGTCAAAGTCCCCGATATCGGTGACTACAGCAACGTTCCCGTCATCGAAATCCTGGTCAAGCCGGGCGATACGGTGACCAAGGATCAGGGCCTCGTCACGCTCGAGTCGGACAAGGCGACGATGGAAGTACCCGCGTCGGCCGCGGGCGTCGTCAAGGAGATCAAGGTCAAGCTCGGCGACGAAATCTCCGAGGGCACCGTGGTCGCGATCATCGATGCCGAAGGCGCAGCTGCCGCGCCGGCGAAAGCCGAAGCGCCCAAAGCGGCACCGGCACCGGCTCCGGCTCCGGCTCCCGCAGCTGCTACTCCGACCGCCGCGCCGCCGGTACCGAAGGCCGCCGGTGCTTCCGGACGCAAGGCCGATATCGAATGCCAGGTCGTCGTGCTCGGCTCCGGTCCCGGCGGCTACACGGCTGCGTTCCGCAGCGCCGATCTCGGCACGAACACGGTGCTGATTGAGCGCTATGCGACGCTCGGCGGCGTCTGCCTCAACGTCGGCTGCATTCCGTCGAAGGCGCTGCTGCATGCGGCAAAGGTGATCGACGAGGCGAGCCACGCCGCCGATATCGGCATCGACTTCGGCGCACCGAAGATCGACATCGGCAAGCTCGGCGGATTCAAGAACAAGGTCGTCGCGCAGCTCACCGGCGGCCTCGCCGGCATGGCCAAGCAGCGCAAGGTGACGGTCGTGCAGGGCACGGGCAAATTCGTGTCGCCGAACGAGATCGAGGTCGAGGGCAAGGAAGGAAAGAAACTCGTGCGTTTCGAGAAGGCGATCATCGCCGCGGGCTCGCAGGCGGTGAAGCTGCCTGGCTTCCCGTGGGACGACCCGCGCATGATGGATTCGACCGACGCGCTGTTGCTGCAGGACGTGCCGAAGAAACTGCTCGTCGTTGGCGGCGGCATCATCGGCCTGGAAATGGCCTGCGTCTACGAAGCGCTCGGTGCGCAAGTGACCGTGGTCGAGCTGTTGGATCAGCTGATGCCCGGCGCCGATCCTGACCTGGTCAAGCCGCTCGCGACGCGATTGTCGAAACGCTATGCCGGCATCCATCTCAAGGTGAAGGTCGCCAAGATCGAATCAACCAAGGAAGGCTTGAAGGCGACGTTCGAGGGAGAGAAGGCGCCCGAGCCGCAGGTCTACGACCGCGTGCTCGTTGCGATCGGTCGTTCGCCGAACGGCAACAAGATCGACGCGGACAAGGCCGGCGTGCAGGTGACCGATCGCGGCTTCATCCCGGTCGACAAGCAGATGCGTACCAATGTGCCGCATATTTTCGCGATCGGCGATCTCGTCGGTCAGCCGATGCTCGCGCACAAGGCGACGCACGAGGGCAAGGTCGCCGCTGAAGTCTGCGCGGGGCAGAAGAGCGAGTTCGTCGCGCGCGTGATCCCGAGCGTGGCCTACACCGATCCCGAAGTGGCCTGGGTCGGCGTCACCGAAGGCGAGGCGAAGGCCAAGGACATCAAATACGGCGTCGGCAAGTTCCCGTGGGCCGCCTCGGGTCGCGCGATCGGCATCGCGCGCACCGAAGGTTTCACCAAGCTGATCTTCGATGAGACCACGCACAAGATCATCGGCGCCGGCATCGTCGGCGTGAACGCGGGAGATTTGATTTGCGAACTCGGCCTCGCGATCGAGATGGGCTGCGAAGCCGCTGACATCGGCCTCACCGTGCATCCACATCCGACGCTCGGCGAGTCGATCGGCATGGCGGCGGAAGTGTACGAAGGCACGATCACCGACTTGTACATTCCGAAGAAGAAATAGGGCTATCGTTGACAGCTGCGCTGCAGCGATAACTCTCGCCGTTGAAGCGGCAGCAAGCTGCCGCTTGACGTCGAGGCGCGCTGAAACGACTTGGGTTTATTTGCGTTTCTTCGCGACTGGCTTGTCGTCGCCGGCCGACGCCTGCGCGGCTGCATCCGGAAAAATCTGCTGGGCGACTTCGTAATGCCGCACCAGCGGTTCCATCTGCAGCAGGTACTGCTCGTCCTCGGGATAGTAGACGGCCTTCTCGGGATTCTCGCCGGCGAATTCGTGCACGGCGTTCATCGATTCCCAGAGCGAGATCAGCATGAACTCGCAGTGCTCGCCCTGGATGCGGCGCAGCACGGTGACGCCGCGGTTGCCGGGTACTTTTGCGTAATCGGCGAGGCCGGTGCGGTCGAGGTAGGCGAGGTAGTCGTCGGCCTTTTCCTTGAGCGTGATTCCGCGCCAGATGCGAGCGATCATACTGACTCCGCGGCGTAGTCGTCGAAGGCGCGCAGCATAGCGCAAGCGGCGTTGCGGCTGGCGAAATTTGCGTTGCACGATGCGGGTGCGGGCGGCGTTGACGTTAGACTTCGCCGGTCTTGATTGCGGAGCCTGGCTTGTCCTCGATTCTGGTTTTCGGCGCGAGCGGAGTGATCGGCGAATTCCTGTTGCCGCAACTCGCCGCGCGCGGCGAGCGTGTGCTCGCGGTCAGCCGTACGGCGGCGTCTCGCGCCCGCGCAAGCGGAAAAATCGATTGGCTGCAAGGCGATCTTTGCGTCGAGGTGGCGTCGCTGCCGCCGCACGACGCGGTGCTCAGCTTGGGTCCGCTCGATGCGTTCGCCGCGTGGTTTGCGCGCACCGCGCCGGCAGGCACGCGCGGCGGTCCAAAACGAGTCATCGCGATCAGCTCGATGAGCGCCGAAAGCAAGCGCGATTCGGTCGATACGGCCGAGCGCGAGTTGAGCATGCGCCTGCGCACTGCGGAAACCCTGCTCATGCAAACCGCGCGCGAATGCGGCATCGGCTGCACGATCTTTCGCCCGACCCTGATCTACGGCACTGGCCGCGACCGCAGCCTGGCCTCGATCGCGCGTTTCGCCAAGCGATTCCGCGTACTGCCGATCCCGCGCGCGGACGGATTGCGGCAACCGGTGCATGCGGCCGACCTTGCCGCCGCCTTCCTCGCCGCATTCGACAATGCGGCGACATTCGACAAGATCTACGAACTCGGTGGTGGCGAGCGCCTGCGGTTCGACGCGCTGCTCCGGCGCATCGCCGCGGGACCGCCACGTCTGGCGTTGCCGTTGCCCGTGCCGTTGACCTTCGCGCGCGCGGGTGCGCTGCTCTTGCGCGGTCGCCTCGGTGCGGGTGCGCTCGCACGCCTGAGCGAACCGTTGATCGCGGACAATACGGCGGCGGAGCGTGACTTCGGCTACACGCCGCGTGCGTTTCGCGCGCAGGATGTGCTCGGCTGCGCGGATTGGCGAAGCGCCGATTGACGAGGTGGAGGGCAAGGCGGAAGATCGCCGCGACAGGGGAGCGTCGCATGGCCGACATGCATTCGATGAGACTTCCGCCGAGCTTCGGGTCGCGAAGGGTGAGCGGGCAGGGTGCTGCGATGCAGCGAGCCGAGCCCGCAAGTTCTCGGCATAATCCTCAAAACAAGCGTTTGAATTTTCCGTACCTACCCAAGCATGCCGCCCCCGCGCGGAGGAGATAACCATGCGCAGTTTCGCTCTTCGCCCACTAATTCTGCCGTCCCTGCTGCTGACGGCGCTTGCCGGCCAGAGTGCGCAGGCCTACGACTACACCGCGCCGGTGCCGCTGCACACGACGGCGAAATTCGACCCAACCACGAGCACGGTGCCGTTCCCGACCGACCTGCTGCGTCAGGGCTCCAAAGATCTGACGCTGAACATTCCGACCGCGGGCGCGCCTGCGGCGCAAGTGCCGGTATTCGACGCGCTCAACTCGCTCGACGGCTTCAGCACGACCGCGCCGTGGAGCACGGCGTTTGCCGGCCCGCTGACTCCCGGCAGCGTCGCCGGCGGCAGCGGCAAGAGCGTGCATCTGTTCGAGGTGAAGACGGATCCGAGCACAGGTGCCGTCCTCGGTGTCGTGCGCGAGCTCGCCTCGCCGCAGGAATATGTCGCCACGCTCGCTTCGAACGCGGCTACAGGCGCGACGCTCGCGCTCGTGCCGACCAAGCCGCTCAAGCAGCTGACCTCGTATATGGCGGTGCTGACCAATGGCATCACCGACGCTGCCGGTACGCCGGTGCGCCAGTCGCTGATCTACGGTTTCTCCAAGCGCACGAGTCCGTTGTGCACGGGCGGCAAGTCGACACTCCCCGCGTTGAGCGATGCGAACGCCTGCGCGCTCGAGCCGCTGCGCCAGCTGACCAACCTGCAGGAAGCCGCGGCCAAGACCGCAGGCGTCGATCCTTCGACCATCGTGCTGTCGTGGACGGCGACGACGCAGGCGACGACGGTGACGATGCAGACCATCGCCGGCCTCGTCGATGCGGTGCCGGACCAGAACATCGCGGTCGTGCCGATCGGCAAGACGCTGGCTGACGTCATCCCGGGCCAGCCGCCGATCGCCGACATCTACGTTGGCGCGCTGACCGTGCCGTACTACCTGTCCGCGCCGAGCCAGGCGAATCCGGTCGCGCCGCTGACCAACTATTGGACCGCGCCGCCCTGCGGCCAAGTTGCTTCGTGCAAGGCGCTCGGGCTCGATCCGACCTCGACCAACGTGACCGCAGCCAACCGCCTGCCGGCAGCGACCTCGAACCAGACCGTGCCGGTCATCATGAGCGTACCGAATGCGAACTCGGGCAAGACCAAGCCCGCAGCGGGCTGGCCGGTAGTGATCTACCAGCATGGCATCACGAGCGATCGCACGACGATGCTCGCCGCAGTCGGCGCATTGAGCCAGGCAGGTTTCGCCGCGATTGCGATCGATCTGCCGCTGCACGGCCTCGCCCCGAGCAATCCGTTCTACCGCAATGCCTTCCTTACCGGCACGCCGGCGGCGGGACTGGTCACCGGCGAACGCACTTTTGATCTACCGCAGATCAATACCGCGACTGGCGCCGTTGCCGCAGGTACGGTCGCGTCGTCGGGCTCTTACTTCATCAACCTGACCAGCCTGCGCACCTCGCGCGATAACCTGCGTCAAGGTGTGTCCGACCTGCTCGAACTGCGTAGCGCGATCCCCTACGTCACCGGCCTCGACGGCACATCACTGTTCGACCCGGCGCGCGTCGCCTTCCTCGGCATCTCGCTCGGCAGCATTGAAGGCACGACGTTCATGGCGCTCGCTGCGACGCCGAACACCGCGGTGCAGAACGCGGTGCTCAACGTGCCGGGCGGCGGCGTCACCAACCTGCTCGTCGGCTCGCCGACGTTCGGTCCGGTCATCATTGCCGGCCTCGGCGCGGCCGGCATCAAGCCCGGCACGGCGGACTTCAACACCTTCGTCGTCGCCACGCAGAGCGTGATCGACTCGGGCGACCCGATCAATTACGCGGGCGATGCCGGCACCGGCGCCGTACTCGCGAAGAAGAACCTGCTCGCCCAGGCCGTGGTCGGCGGCAGCCCGCAGCTGCCGGGCGATGCAATCAATGCGAAGCTCTATGACGCCAACGGCAACTGGTTGCCCGACCAAGTGATCCCGAACACGGTCGCCGGCTCCCCATTGTCGGGCGGCCTGCCGATCATCTCCGCGCTCGGCCTCACGCGGATCAGTACGACGACGCAGTCGGCCACCGGCATCCACAATTCGGTGCAGTTCGTCAGCGGCGTGCATTCCTCGCTGCTCGATCCGTCCGCCTCGCCGCAGACCACGGTGGAAATGCAGACCCAGGCCGCGAGCTTCTTCGCGACCAACGGCACCGCCGTGCAGATCACGAACAGCGCCGTCGTGAAGCAATAAACCCGGAACCTTCAAGGACCATCTCGCCATGATCAAGATCAAACAACAGCAGCGAATCGTTCCGGCCCTGACCGCGCTGAGCTTCGCCGTCGCTGCCAGCCTCGTCAGCCAGGGCGTGTATGCCAGTGCGTTCCAGCTCGGACGGCAGAACGATACGCAAGGCGTCGGCCGCTACGGCGCCGGCGGCACCGCCGCGCCGGACGACTGCGCCGTCGTCGAGAACAATCCCGCCGCGATGTCCGATATCAAGGGCGGTTGCGTGCAAACCGACGTGGTCGTGATCGACTACGGCATCAAGTTCTCCGGTGGCGGTACCGACGCACTTGGCAATCCGCTGACCGGCGGCAACGGCGGCGACGGTGGCGCCACCGTGCCGATTCCCGCGGCGCATTTCGTCATGCCGATCAACGACCAGCTCACTTTCGGCGCGGGGTTCAACGCGCCGTTCGGCCTGAAGACCTACTATGACGACCGCTGGGTCGGTCGTTATCAGGCTGTTTCGACGAACCTCAAGGCGCCGGCGGCGACGCTGGCCTTGGCGTACAAGATTGACGACACGCTGTCGATCGGCGCGAGCCTGATTGCACAGCGCCTGCGCGCCGAACTGAAATCGGATATCAACCTCGGCACGATCCTCATGCAGCCGACCGGCGGTGCATTACTGCCGCAGGAAGCCGACGGCCAAGGCGGGCTGAAGGGCGCCGACTGGGGCTTCGGCTTCGGCCTCGGCGTGCTGTGGAAACCGACGCCGGCGGACCGCATCGGCTTCAATTTCCACTCGCAGATCGACCACACGATCAATGGCAAGGCGACATTCCTGATACCGTCGAATCTGCTGCCGTTGTTCGGCGGCGCATTCACCAACACCACCGGCACGGCCGACGTCAACACGCCCTGGTTCGCCAACGTCGGCTGGTGGCATACGGTCAACGACCGCCTCAGTCTCGGCGCCGATTTCAGCTTCACGCACTGGTCGAGCTTCAAGGAGCTCGTGATCTCGTACCAGAACACGGCGCAGGCGCCGTACAACCGGCCGACGCTGTTCAATTACAAGAACAGCTGGTCGGGATCGCTGGGCGGCGAATACAAACTCGATAATCAATGGACGCTGCGCGCCGGGTTCGGCTACGACAAGACGCCCACGGTCGACGAGACGCGCGACCCGCGCGTGCCGGACGGCTCGCGCACGGGCGTGGCCTTGGGACTCGGCTACAAGATGAGCGACAAGCTGCGTTTCGACGCGGGCTACTATCACCTGTTCGTCGAGGACGGCAAGATCGACCAGACCAGCGCGACGTTCGACCATCTCGTCGGCAAGACCGCGAATGACGACAACACCTTCGCGGTTTCGGTGCAGTATCGGTTCTAGCCGCGCGCGGCAACGACCACGCAAAGGGCGCGAGCGATCGCGCCCTTTTTTTATCCGGTCAGTAATTGATGCCGACGCGTCGCATCAGCTTGGCCACGATCCATGCGGGACCGATCAGCAGATAGGCGAGATCGGTCAGGAACGACGGTTTCCTGCCCTCGATCTTGTGGCCGATGAACTGACCGATCCAGGCGACGACGAACACGCCGATCGCCAGCCACATCAGTTGCGTCGCACCGAGCGCTCGGTATAGCGCCTCGGTGACTAGGCCGAGCACGACGAACATTGCGAGCATGGCGAACGCGAGCGGCCGCGACAGGCGCAGGTAGAACGCGAACGCGAGCACCATCGCCAATGCCGCCCAGAGCCCGGCGCGCCCCACCATTGCTGGCACCGGTACGACCCAGAGCAGGGCGATCACGGTCCACAGGATCGCGGGCACGCAGATCCAATGGATCGTGATGTTGGTCGGATTGCGATGGTCCTCGCTGTAGTTGCCGAGCCAGCGGTCGACTTCGCGGCGCGCATCGTCGCCGGTGTGGAAAGCGGCTTCGTTCATGACGGTCCTCGAGTGTATGTTTCGCTGCGTCGAGCATAGCGTGCACGCCTCGCCGCGCAAGGGCCGCCGCAGCAGCGCGGGGAGGGCAAACCGGTCAGCTCGATCATGCCATCGTCGAGCGCCACAGATGCAGCACGGCATAGGCGCGATACGGCCGCCACGCCTGCGACATCTCCTCGAGCGCGCGCGTGGATACCGGCTTGCCGTCGCGCGCAACGGCCTTGCGCAGCACGATGTCGCCCGCCGGAAACGCATCGGCATGGGCGACGCCGCGCATCGCCAGGTAGTACGCGGTCCATTCACCAATTCCCGGCAGCGCGGTCCACATCGACACGAACTCAGCCAGCGGACGCTCGCAGCGGAAATCGACGCGGCCGTCGCGCACCGCCGCGGCGATCGCGCGCAGCGTGGCGATGCGCGCGCCGGTGATGCCGAGTCCGCCGAGATCCGCGTCGGCGAGCGTGGCAGGCGTCGGGAACAAAACTGCTTTGCCACTGCGCGACGTCTCGACTTCGTGGCCGAACTTGCGCACCACGCGTTCGGTCAGCGTGCGCGCGGCGGCAACCGTGACCTGCTGGCCGAGCACGGCGCGGATCGCGATCTCGAAGCCATCCCAGCCGCCGGGCAGGCGCTGGCCCGGGTGCTTCGCGATGCACGCCTTCAGGTGCCGACGGCGTCCGAGATGCGCATTGATCGCGGCGATGTCCGCGTCGAGGTCGAACATGCGGCGCACGCGCGCTGCGATGTCGGGGAAACATGCCGTATCGGCGAAATCGATATGCAGGTCGAGGGCATGACCACGCTTTGTCTGCGTGACGGCGAGTTCGCCGACCTGGCCATCGAGGGTGAAGATGCGCCGGTAGCTCGCATCATCGACCCGCTCGACGCCAGGGATCGCGCGCTTGGCGAAGAACCCGAGCAGGTTGGCGAAGTCGTGCGGCGGCTGGTATTCGATGCGGATCTTTTCGCTCACGCCTCAGAATCCGTAGCGCAGGAAGCCGCCGTCGACCGCGATGCACTCGCCGGTGATGTACGCCGCGGCGGGCAGGCACAGGAAGGCGATCGCCGCGGCGACCTCCTCGGGCTCGCCGATGCGGCCCATCGGCGTGCGCTCGAGCACTTCGTCGAGGTACTCCTCGTTGGCGAGTTTGACCGCGGTGCGCTGCGTACGGATGTACCACGGCGCGACGGCGTTGACGCGGATGCCGTCCTCGGCCCATTCGCAGGCTAGGTTTTTGGTCAGTTGCGCGAGCGCGGCCTTAGTCATGCCGTAGGGCGAGCCGGTGCGCACATGGGTCAGTCCCGATACCGAGCTGACGTTGACGATCGCGGCGTTGCCGTGCTCGGCAAGTTGCGCGTGCGCGAGTCGGCTCATCTCGAATGCGCTCATCACGTTCACTTCAATTAGCCCGCGCACTTCGTCTGCGGCGTAATCGAGCGTCGGCTTGCTCGTGTTGCCGCCGGCGTTGTTGACGAGGATCGACAGCGGCAGCTCGAGGTCAGCGACCCAGTCGAACACCTCGAGCCGCTGTTCGGCGTCGGCCACGTCGGCGGCGAACGCGACGATGTCGCTGGCGGGGAATTCCTCGGCCAGTTCGGCGCGGGCCGATTCCAGATGCGCTTCGTCGCGCGCGACCATGAGAACGTCGGCGCCGAGCAACGCGAGTTCGCGTGCGGTGGCATAGCCGATGCCGCGGCTCGCGCCCGTGACCAGGGCGACTTGTCCATCCAGGCGCCAGCGCGCGGTATTTGTCGTCATGGCTGTCTCCTTCGGCAAAGCGTGATCGCCTTGCCTGTACACGCAAGACTCCACGGCGCAAACTTTAGCGACTGGTTGCGGAGTTCGCCATGCGTATCGCCACGTTATCGATTTTCGTCCTCGCTGTGCTCTCCGTTTCTTGCTCACGCGGCACACCGCCGCCCGCACCTGCGGCGCAGCCGAAGCCGGCCGAGCGGCAGAAGACGGTGATCGATGCGCAGCTCAAAGCCCTCGACAAGGCGAAGGCCGTGCAGAGTACACTCGATCAGCGCACGAAGGCGCTCGATAAACAGATGGAAGAGAGCGAAAACCCGCCCGGCCAAAGAGATACATCGCAATGAGTTCCAAGCAATCCGTGTCCGCCACAGAACTGATGCGGGAGACAGAGCGTGAAATGCTGCGTCGATTGCGCGACAACCCCGCTGCCGTCTTCGCAGTCCGCCTCGCTTCGTTCGCGCAGCGAAAAGCGGACGCAATTGCCGAAGATGCAGTGAAGCGAGGTGTTCGCTTCGCCTGCGCGAAAGGATGCAGCTATTGTTGCAGCCTTGAGGTGAATTCCTATCCGCAGGAGACTTTTCGGATTGCCCGCGAGCTTTCCGGGAGAGCCGACGTCCAGGCAGTCGTCGCCAAGTTGTCCGAGCACGCCGAGCGCAACCCACCCGGAACCGATCGGTTGCAACGCGAGCCGTGTCCCTTGCTCGTCGATCAGGCCTGCTCCATTTATGACGTTCGGCCCCTGGCTTGTCGAAAGTGCGTATCACTCGACGTGGAGCAATGCCGGCAGATGAGTGAAACAGTGCCGGGCGACGCGGAAATGTACTACAAGACCGAGGCGGTCACGCTGGGAATGAAAGCTGCCTATGCACGCAACAAACGGCCGTCCGAGCCGAGCGAACTCATTTCCAGCGTGTTGAAAGCGCTGAACGATCCGACTGCCGAACAGCGGTGGTGGCACGGGGAAAACGTCTTCGCCAGCGCCGAGTGACGCGTGCGCAAGCTGAATCCCCCTCATCGCAGATCCCCGTGCTGGCTCGGACAGATTTGTAGTCGCTGAACTGGATTCCGTGGCAGCGGTCGTCCGCGGCCCATGCGGGATGACCTTATCCAGAGGTCATTTGATCTCGCAGAAACAGTAGGCGAACACGCCGACCTTGTTCGGGTCGAGTGAGCTCAGCAACTTGAGCTGGCCCTGCACGTCGGGCTGAGCGAGCAGAGTGCGCATCGATTCGGGCACGAGGCTGTGAACGAAGCTCGCCGACGCGTCGTTCGACAGGCTGACGATGAACCGCTCCCACGCCGACAGTGACTTCTCGACGTAGCGCACCTGGTAGTTGTCGCCGAGCTTGGCCGCCTGCGCCGCCGCGGCTGTCGCTTCGCGCAGGCCGCCGAGTTGATCGACGAGGCCGCGCTCTTTCGCCTGCGCGCCGCTCCATACGCGGCCGCGCGCGATCGCGTCGATTTCCTCGGGCTTCTTCTTGCGCGCGGCAGCCACCTTGGTGATGAAGTTCTGGTAGCCCTTGTCGATGATGCTCTGGATGATGTCGCCGACCTTCGGGTCGAGCGCGCGGCGCGGATCGAGCGCGCCGGCAAGCGAGGTCGTACCGACGCCGTCGGTGTGCACATTGAGCTTGGCCAGCGTCTTCGGGAAGTTCATGAACAGGCCGAAGATGCCGATCGAACCGGTAATCGTGGTCGGCTCGGCGAAGATCTGATCGCCGTTCATCGAGATCCAGTAGCCGCCCGACGCGGCGACATCGCCCATCGAGACGATGACGGGCTTGCCCGCGGCCTTGGTCAGTTCGATTTCGCGGCGGATCAGTTCGGAGGCGAATGCGCTGCCGCCCGGTGAGTTGACGCGCAGCACGACCGCCTTGATGTTCCTGTTCTCGCGCGCCTGGCGCACGAGCTTGGCAGTCGATTCGCCGCCGACCGTGCCGGCAGCTTGGTCGCCGTCGAGAATCTCGCCCTGGGCGACGACGACGCCAACCTGTGGGCGCGTATCGAGCGGATTTTCACGCTGCACGAGCGTGGCATAGTCCTGGAAGTCGATCTGGCGGAAGCTGTTTTCTTCCTTGACTCCCTTCTGGATCAGCAGCGCTTCGGCTTCGTCACGCGTGGCGAGCTTGTCGACCAGCTTGGCGTCGAGCGCGAGCTTGGCGAGATCGCCGTTGGCGGCCTTGATCGACGTCGAATAGTTCTCGATCTGCGCGGCGATCGCCTTCGGGTCGAGCTTGCGCGCGCCGCCGATTTCCTTAAGGTAGTCGCCCCAGACACCGTTCATCCAGTAAAGATCGGCTTCCTTCGATTCGGGCGAAGCATCGTTGCGGATGTACGGTTCGGCGTATGACTTGTACTCGCCGACGCGGAACAGGTGCACATCGACACCGAGCCAGTCGAGCGCATCTTTGTAGTAGGTGCGGTAGCGGCCGAGGCCTTCGAGCAGCAGATCGCCATCCGGGTGCAGCAGCACCTCGTTCGCGTGCGCGGCGATGAGATACTGGCCCTGGCTCATCGAGTTCGATACGGCGACGACCTCTTTGCCTGTGGCTTTGAAGCGTTCGATTGCGGCGCCGATCTCGTGCAGCGTGGACATGCCGGCCGAGGCAATCTGGTCCGGTTCGATGACGAGACGCTCGATGCGCTTGTCGGCCGCGGCGGCGTCGATCGTGCGAATGAGATCGCGCAGTTGCACTTCGCGGATCTTCTGGCCGAACGCGCCCGCAAACGCGCGTTGCGCCGGATCGGAGCTGTACTGCTCGACGATATTGCCTTTCGGGTCGAGCACGAGCGCGGTGCGCTCCTGCAATACGACCTTGCCGCCGCCCGCGCGCAGCGCGACGAAGAAGATCAGCAACAGGAACAGCGCGATCACGCCGAACACGAACCGGCGGATGAAGTTGAACAGGCTCCAGGCCCAGAAGAACAGGGTGGCGAACACGCCGCGGCTTTTCTCGGCCATACGGAATCTTCCTCGGGAAAATATCGAAAGTGATCTGTGACGCAGATTAACCGAATTGCCGACGACCGGCATACCGCCTTAAGTCATGCCCTGCGTGGCCTGCTGGCGCGGAGAAAACGCAGGGTCAGCAATACTGCCGCCGCGGTCAGCCCAGCCGCGAGGCCCATCCACATCCCGCGTGCGCCAAATCCTTGTCTGAACGCCAGCCAGTAGCCGACCGGCATGCCGATCGCCCAATAGGCGAGCACGGTGATGATCATCGGCATCGTCGTGTCCTTGAGTCCGCGCAACGCGCCGCCGGCGGTGACTTGAATACCGTCCGAGAGTTGGAATATCGCAGCGAGGACCAGCAACTGCGCGGCGAGTGCGGCGACGGCCGTATCGTCGGTGTAGGCATGCGCGATCGCTTGCGGAAACACCGCCATCGCCGTCGAAGCGACGAACTGAGTGCCGAGCGAGAGCGTTATGCCAGCCAGCCCGGCCGAACGCACGCCATGCCGATCGCCGCGGCCGACCGCATTGCCGACGCGCACTGTGGTCGCCATCGCCAGGCCAAGCGGCACCATGAAGGTGATCGACGCAACGTTGAGCGCGACCTGATGGCTGGCCACGGTGACCGCGCCAAGCGAGGCGATCAACAGCGCGGTGCACACGAACAGCCCCGACTCCATCAGCAGGGCGATGCCCATCGGCACGCCGAGGCGCAGCAGCGCACCGATCTCGTGCCAGCGCGGTGCCTCGAAATGAGCGAACGGCGCGATCTCGCGATAATTGCGATGGCGATGCAGATACAGCGCGAATGCGATCGCTTCGATCCAGAGTACGAGCGCGGTCGCTTCGCCGGAGCCTTGCGCACCTCGCGGTGCAACTCCGAGTTTGCCGTACATCAGCGTGTAGCCAATCGGTGCGAGCAGCAAGAGGCCGAACAGGCCGAAGTACATCGTCGGCCGGGTCAGCGAGAGTCCTTCGGAAAGGCCGCGCATGGCGAAGTAGAGCGTCAGCGCCGGTGCGCCCCAGGAGATCGCGCGGACGAACTTCGTCGTGTCCTCGATGATGCCCGGATCGACGCCGAAACCACCGAGCAGCATCGGTCCGACGTAGCGGACGAACAGCAGCAGGCCGATGCCGAGCAGCAACGCCATCCAAAGCGCCTGGCGGAACAGCGGGCCGATCTCGCCGTGACGCTGCGCGCCGGCGAGTTGGGCCACGCTCGGCGGCACGGACATCATCACGCCGATGCCGGTGACGATTGCGAGCGACCACACACCCGCACCGACCGCGACCGCGGCGAGCGTGTGCGCGTTGTAGTGGCCGGCGAGCATCGTGTCGACGACGTTCATGCCGATCGCCGACAGCTGGCCGGCGATCAGCGGCAGGGCGAGGATCAGTGTGTCGCGCAATTCGCGCCCAAACGACATAGGCGCGGCGCCTGCCGCGGGCGGTGCGGCGGGAGAGGGAGGCATGGGAGAGACTTACAAACTGCGGATGCCCAAGTCTAGCCGAAGCGGTCTCCAGGCATTGCGTTAGCGCTCGCGCTACATCGGAACCGATCCGGGTTAGCATTGCCCGCCATGACCACACCCGCCGCCGACCAAGCCCCTCTCGACCCCCTGCCACCCGTGCCGCTGATGCCGCCGGAAGCGGCCGCACACGACGCGGAATTCGGCACGCACGCGCAAAGCGGCGAGTCCGCGCCAGCACCCGTGCAGGCGACCTGCGCAAACTGCAGCACGACGCTGCTCGGCCCGCATTGTTACGCCTGCGGCCAGCCGGTCAAGGGCATGGTGCGGCATCTGTCGAGCATCCTCGCCGACGCAGCTGACACGATTCTCAACATCGATTCGCGCATCTTTCGCACGCTGTGGCCGCTGTATTTCCGCCCGGGTTATCTCACCAACGAATATTTCGAAGGCCGGCGCGTACGCTACGTAACCCCGTTTCGCCTGTATTTCTTCCTCAGCATCCTCGCGTTCTTCCTCATGCAGTTCGCGATCGGCGACGTCAACTTCGGCAACGCGGGCAATGATGGTGACGATGCGATCGCGAAGGCGAAGACGGCACAAGAAGTGAACCAGCGCCGCGACGAGGCGATCGCCGGCCTCAAGCAGGCCCAGTCGGTGACGCCCGATGCGGGCAAGCGCGGCATCGACAAAGCTATCGAGAAAATTCAGAAGAAGGCCGACAAGCGTCTGCAATATCTGAACAAGGTCGAGGAAGCCAAGGCCAAGGGCGAAGCCGCGCCCGCCGATACGAGCAGCGACGATCTCAATTTCCCGATCGCCGACAAGACCTGGGATCCGAAGGCGAATCCGGTGCACTTGGGCGGACCGAAATTCCTCGACGACAAGCTCACCCAGTTGCTCGAACACGCCAAGGACAATCTGAACAAGCTCGGCAAGGATCCCAAGCCACTGATCCTCGGCGCGATCGGCTCGCTGCCGCAAGTACTGTTCGTGCTGATGCCGGTGTTCGCGCTGCTGCTGAAGATCTTGTATGTGTTCAAGCGGCGCCTGTACATGGAGCACATGATCGTTGCCCTGCACAGCCATGCCTTCATCTTCGTGTCGCTGTTCCTGCTCGTGCTCGTCGGCATGGCGAAGAGCTGGGCGCAGGGTGCGGCACCCTGGCTCGTCGGCTGGCTCAACCTGCTGCTGTTCGTGATGGGGTGGTGGCTGCCGATCTACCTGTTTCTCATGCAGAAAAAAGTATACAAACAGGGCTGGATCATGACCATGCTCAAGTACGGCATGATCGGCACCTGCTATACGATCCTGATCTCGTGCTGCGCGGCGGCGGCGTTTCTGGTCAGCCTCGCTACCGTATGATTTGCGCTCAGTAGCAATCGTCCGTGATCGCGAAAATCACGAAGCGTCCACCCGTGGCCGCACGTCTCAATCAAATCTTTCAATTCTGATTTGACGTTGCAAATTTAGGTTTGAGTTCGCCGTTGCGCACCGCGGTGCTCACGTCGACAAAAGCACCGTCACGGTATTCGAGAAAGATCGCACTGGCGGGCGGTGCCGAGCGCAGGTCCTCGCCCATGCTGAAGTACAGCGCTTGCGTGTCGCCGATTTCGAGCACGGGGAACGGCTTGCCTGCAACCTCGAGCGGGTGCAGCGGACGGTAGTCGTCTGGCTGCACGCTGTCCTTGCGCACGAAGTAGGTCCATGCGGGTTGCTCCGTGCTGATCAGGCAGTGGGCGAGGCGCTCCGGTTGCGCGGAGAGGCCCTTGGCGATCGAGTCGCTGAGGCCGGCGAAGCCCCACAGCGTGGAGGTTTGCAAAAAGTATACTTGGCAGCCGTGCTGCGGCAGCGTCGCCTGCGCGAGTGCTGTTTCGGCCGCGACAAACGCGGCGGCCTGCTTGTTCGTACCATCTGCGTAGTCGCGTGCGATGCGCTGCGATACGGGCACGAGTCCTACCAGGGCCAGCAGGATGCCCGCCGTCGACAGGCGCAGCGTCGACGACCTCACGGTAACCCGCGGCGACGTCGTGATCAGCGCGAGGCCGCAGATCAATCCGGCGAGGCCGAGGTGAAAGAATCGCGAGGGAACGATCAGGTTGAAGAAGAACAGATCCGAACCGATGCCTGCAGCGAGATGCTTGGCCGCGACTGGTGCCTGGACTAGGCCCGGTAGCAGGATCAGCGCGAGCAGAGCCGCGGTCACGTGCAGGCGCGGCCGTGAATTCGCCGCGCTGCGGCGCGCAAGCAGCGCCGCGGCGAGCCATGCCGCGGTCGCGAACGCAATGCAGACGATGGCCCAGCGCGGCGCGCGCGGATCGGCGAACAGATAGACGGCGCCGGCGCGCAGCCAGTTGCAGAATCCATTCGCGAATGCGGCGAGCGCGGGCAGATGCATCGCGCCGTCGCCGTTCGGCACGCTGAGCATCGCGCGGCGATAAGCGAGCCAAGCCAGTGTCAGCGTGGTGATCGCGACGAGTGCGAGCACGCGCTGCCCGGCGTCCAGGCGTGCGCGCGGCGCGAGCGCGATGGCGGCGAACGCGGCCGCGGCGCCGACGATGCCGAGTTCCTTGCTCAGCAGGGCCGACAGCAGTGCGCCGAGCATTCCGAACAAAGCGGCGGCGCGTGGCCGCTCGGCATGGGCCAGTGCCGCGGCGACGGCAAGCAGCGAGAACAGCGTGGCGAGCAGATCGAAGCGATCGGACAGCCACAACGCAGTGCCGATCGCGAGCGGATGCACGGCGTACACTGCCGCCCACAACGCATTCAACGGCGCGTCACGGCGCAGGCGCTGCAACAATGCATACAAAGCCGCAATGCAACCGAGATGCAGGGTGAGGTTGAGCACGTACTGCGGCCACGCGGCGTCGCCGGCCGCGTCGGCGACGAGCCACCACAGCAGCACGCCGAGCGGGCGGAAGTAGGCGTAGTCGGGGAAATGGTTGTGCACGAACAGCAGCCATGGCTGGTGCAGCAGGCGCACGAGAGCGAGAAAGGCGAAATCGTCCTGGGCGAAGAAGGCCCGCAGTCCCGGCGCGTAACACCATGCACCGAGGGCGAGAGCGATCAGCAGTGCGGCGATGCGCCAGCGACGCGGCAGGCTTGCGGCTGGGGTCGGGGAAAAAGCCGTGTTGCGCATGCGCGAAGGCGGGTCCTGCGGATCGACGCGCGACTATAGCCGCATCGTGCTGCGCATGCGAAACGGTCAGTAATCAGGGCTTGGCTTGCAGGGCCTGGCTGCGCTGCTCGGACGACATCGCCAGCATCTGGCGGCGATAGCCATCGCGTTGATCCTCGGGCAGCGCGCGCCATGCCTTGGCGAACGCCTGGCGCTGGTCCGGCGTGAACGTGTCGAACATCTCGCGCGTCGCGCGTCGTTCGGGCGGGGGTACGGTCTGCAGCACTTCGCGCACGATGCCGACATGGCCGGCCATGCCGGCGCCGGCGAGGAAGGCATTGCGTTCGGTCGGACTCATGCGCTCGAACTGTTCGCGCAGCTGCGCACGCTCGGCTTCGGGCAGCGCGTCGAAGCGCTTGAACGCGTTGAGCATGCGCGTCTGCTGCTCGGGTGGCAGCTGGTGGAATTGCCGGTAACGTTCGAGCAAGCGAATGCGTTGCGCCGGCGGCATGTCCGCCCATTTCTGCATGCGCTTGCGGATCTGCTCGCGCTGCGCCTCGGTCAACTTCGACCAATGCTGAGCGACCTGGCCAAGATGTTGCTGCACGTCGGGTGCGAGTTCGTCCCAGATCGCATGCACGGGCGTGAGCACATCGCGTTGTGCATCGGTCAATCCGGACCACGGCTGCGCCGGCAACGCCGCTTCCGTCGGCGCGACCGTCGCCGAAGCGGACGCCGGCTGTGCGGCATGCACCTCCGCGCCGGCGAGCAGCGTCGCAGCGAAAACGAACACGCGCATTGCGTTCAACCGTCGCCGCCCTTGTTCTGCGCGTCAAGCCAGGCGTAGAACTCGAGGTTCTGATAGAACTCGGTCGAGGTTTCCTCGCTGTCGCCGTCGTCGACGGCGACGGGCGCTGCCGAGGGTTGCGTTTCGCTGCGGTGATGCGGCTGCCATACGACGACGGCGAGCAGCATAGCGCAAGCGCTGGCGAGGCCGGCGGGCAGCAGCCACACGCGCGGCGCGTGCGGACGTTGCTGCGTTAGTGCCGCCTGGCGCGCGCGGTTGAGGCGCGAGAGCGTGACCGCGTCGAGATCGCGCACCGAATCGTCGAGCAGCTGGGTCGACCGATTGATCCAGGCGGGGCGGTCGTTGGAATGATGGTTGCCGTTCATTGGTGATCCTCCAGCGCACGCCGCAGCGCGGCGAGCGCGCGCGACAGGTGCGTTTTCACGCTGCCTTCGCTGCATTGCATGACCCGCGCGGTCGTCGCCACGTCGAAGCCTTCCCACATGCGCAATAGAAACGCCTGACGCTGGCGCAATGGTAGCGCTTTCAGCGCCGCGTCGAGGGCCTTGCCTGCTTCACTGCCGGCCAGGCGCAGCAGCGGACCGGGGTCCTGCAGATCCTGCGCCTGCTCGATCGGATCGAGCGTGTCATCGTCCTCCTTGCGCTCGAACACCGCCAACCAGCGTTTGCGCACCGTGCGGCGACGATGGAAATCGTTGAGCCGACTGTCGAGCACGCGATGGAACAGAGGCGCCCAGTCGGGTTCCGGCTTGGCGGCGTAGTTCTTGACGAACGCGCACATCGCGTCCTGGACCACATCGAGCGCATCATCGCGGCTGCCGCAGGCAAGTTCGGCCATGCGCAGGGCGCGCCGTTCGACGCCGCGCAGGAACTGGTCGAGTGCGCGCTGGTTCGTGCTGGTCGCATCCACGCGTCGGGCGAATTCCAATTGCGAGCCTGTCATTGTGCCAGCGATTTCGGCCATGATCTTGAACCTTGCTGTGTGCCGCTGTGACAACCAACGCGCCGGCGCGCCGATGGTTGACGGTGTGCGGACTTTGTTCCCGTGCCGTCCGCTCTGTACACAGCCTTGCGGTCATGCAAGGGTGTCGCGAAGCGCCCGGTTCGAGCCTCGTTATCGTGCGGAAAAACAAACGCAACTAATTGATTGTAATGATATATTTCAAATTGGTTAAAGATTGTCCAAGGCGAACGGGGACGCGCTACGATGCGCCCTCTGCGGCTTGATTCACCCTCTCTTCCACAGACTTATCCACAGTTGCTGTGGATAAGCAAAAAAGCTCAACAGGGGCGGCGACTTGCCGCCTAAAGTTGAGGCTTGGATCACGTTCTTCGCGCAACTGATGATTGCACAGCAAAAGCCTCGTTCTTACCCGCACCGGAAGCCGGCGTGCCCACCATTCTGCAGGTAGCGATTCCAGTGCCGCTGGCCCAGGGCTTCGACTACCTGCCGCCGGCAGGAGTCGAGGCGAGTACGGTCGCGGTCGGCACGCGTCTGGCGGTGCCGTTCGCCGGCAAGACCCGGGTCGGCGTCGTCATCGGCCACGCACGAGATTCGACCGTCGACGCACACAAGCTCAAGCCCGCGTTGCGCGTGCTCGACGCCACGCCGCTGATGTCGACCGAACTGTCGGCAACGCTGGCGTGGGCGGCGCGCTACTACCAGCACCCGCTCGGCGAGGTATTCGAGACGGCACTGCCGGTCGGTCTGCGTACGCCGAAGCCGCTGCCGTCGATCGCGCCGGGCGAGCGCGCCCTCGCGCGCACTGATGCGCAGCCGGCAAGTGCTCCACGCGCCGGTTCGCGTGCGGCAGCGCTGTTCGAACTGCTCGGCGCCGGGCCGCGCACCTATGCGCAGCTCGATGAGCAACTGCCCGGCTGGCGCAGTGCCGCGACCGCCCTGCGCAAGCGCGGCCTGGTCGTGACGACACAGCTCGTGCTGCGCACCTTGCCGCGCGCACAAATCGCGGGGCCGCGATTGACCGAGGAGCAGGATGTTGCCGTCGCCGCGGTTGCCGCGCGCTTCGGCAGCTTCGCCCCGACCCTGCTCGAAGGCATCACCGGCAGCGGCAAGACCGAGGTCTATCTCGCGCTGATCGAGCAGGTCGTAGCTCGCGGCGGGCAGGTGCTGGTGCTCGTGCCCGAGATCGGCCTAACCCCGCAGACGTTGCGCCGTTTCCGCGAACGCACCCAGGCGCGCATCGAAGTAATGCATTCGGGCCTCGCCGACGGCGAGCGCACGCGCGCCTGGCTGGCATGCGCTCGCGGCGAGGCCGATGTCGTGATCGGCACGCGCTCGGCCGTGTTCGCGCCGTTAACTCACGCGGGACTAATCATTGTTGATGAGGAACACGACGCCTCGTACAAGCAGCAGGAAGGCTGGCGCTACTCGGCGCGCGACCTGGCGCTGGTGCGCGCGCGCGCACTCGAGGTGCCCGTCGTGCTCGGCACGGCGACGCCGTCGCTGGAAACGCTGGCCAACGTCGAAGCCGGACGCTATGCGAAATTGCATCTGGCGGCACGCCCGGGAGTCGCGCGGCTGCCGCAGTTCCGCCTCGTCGATCTGCGCGGCAAGCCGCTGCGCCATGGCCTTGCGGATGAGACGATCGCCGCGCTGCGTGCCTGCCTGCAGCGCGGCGAGCAGGCGCTCGTGTTCCGCAACCGTCGCGGCTACGCGCCCGTGCTGACCTGTCGCCAATGCGGCTGGCACGCCGCCTGCGCACGCTGCGACAAGGCTTTGACTTGGCATCGCGGCGCGGCGCGGCTGCGCTGCCACCACTGCGGTGCCGAGCAGCGCGTGCCGTCCACTTGTCCACAATGCGGCAATTTACACTTGGTGCCGCAAGGGTTGGGCACCGAACGCCTCGAAGACGCGCTCGCGGAAATTTTCCCCGGCACGCCGCTGGTCCGTGTCGACCGCGAGACGACACGGCGCAAGAACGCGCTCGACGAATTGCTGGCCACGCTTGCGCCCGACCGTGCTGCGTTGATTGTCGGCACACAGATGCTGGCGAAAGGCCACGACCTGCCCAACCTCACATTGGTCGTCATCGTCAGCGTCGACGAAGGACTGTTCAGCGTCGACTTCCGCGCCGAGGAGCGTCTGGCGCAGCTCGTCGTCCAGGTCGCCGGCCGCGCGGGACGCGCGCGCAAGCCGGGGCAGGTCTGGCTGCAGACGCATCATCCGGATCATCCGCTGCTGCGCACCCTGCTCGGTCACGGTTATGCCACGGCAGCGCAGAGCCTGCTGCGCGAGCGGCGCGAGGCCGATCTGCCGCCGTACGCGCACCTCGCGCTGCTGCGTGCCGATGCGCCGCAGCAGGCCCAGGTCGACGAATTCCTGCATGCGGCGCTCGCGCTGGCGGCACACCCCGAGGGCGTCAGCCTGCTCGGTCCGATGCCCGCGCCGATGCCGCGTCGTGCGGGGTTGCAGCGCGGCCAGTTGCTGTTGAGCGCCGACGCGCGCGCGCGCCTGCATGCCTTTCTGCCCGAGTGGATCGCCGGCGTACGCGCGCTGCGCGAAGCGCGTCGCGTACGCTGGTCGCTCGACGTCGATCCACTCGATTTGTACTGATATCGCGACGCTTTCTCGCATCCCGGCAAGCGACTACGATGCACGCATGGCAACTCATCGCATCGTCATCGTCGGCGGCGGTTTCGCCGGACTCTGGGCCACGCGTGCGCTGCGCTCGGCACCGGTCAGCATCCTGCTGATCGACCGCGCCAACCACCATCTGTTCCAGCCGCTGCTCTACCAGGTCGCCACCGCGGGCCTGTCCTCGCCCGACATCGCCGCGCCGCTGCGCCATATCCTGCGCGAGCAGAAGAACGTCGAGGTGCGTCTGGCGACGGTCGAACGCGTCGAGCCGGACGCGCGACGCGTGTGCCTCGACGATGGCGGCGTGGTCGAGTACGACACGTTGCTGTTGGCCAGCGGGGCGGCGCATGCCTACTTCGGCCACGACGACTGGGCGCCGTTCGCACCGGGCCTGAAGACGCTCGACGACGCGCTGCTGCTGCGCCGGCGTCTGCTGCTTGCGTTCGAGCACGCCGAGACGGAAACCGATCCGGCCAGACGCGAGGCGTGGTTGAGCTTCGCCATCGTCGGCGGCGGCCCGACCGGCGTCGAACTCGCCGGCACGCTCGCCGAAATCGCGCGGCACACGTTGAAACACGAGTTCCGCCACATCGACCCGGCCTCGGCGCGCGTGCGTCTGATCGAAGCCGGGCCGCGCATCCTGTCGAGCTTTCCCGAATCGCTTTCGGCGAAGGCGCGGAAGCAGCTTGAACGCCTCGGCGTCGAAGTCCTCACCGGCGCGCCGGTCGAGGCGATCGATGCGCAAGGTTATCGCTCGGGCGGCACCTTCGTGCCCGCACGCACCGTGGTCTGGGCGGCGGGCGTCGCGGCCTCGCCGCTGGCGCGCTCGCTCGGCGTCGAACTCGATCGCGCCGGACGCGTGCCCGTGCTGCCCGATTTGACCGTGCCAGGGCACCCGGAGATTTTCGTCGCCGGCGATCTCGCCACGGTCATTCAGGACGGCAAGCCCGTGCCCGGCGTCGCGCCGGGGGCGAAGCAAATGGGCAGTTACGTGGCGCGGGTGATACGCGACCGCGTGGCTGGACGCTCGCCGCCGCCGCCGTTCCGCTATCGCGACTACGGCAACCTCGCCACGATCGGACGCATGGCCGCGATTGTCGACGTGCACGGCGTGAAACTGTCCGGCGTGCTCGCCTGGTGGTTCTGGCTCGCGGCGCACGTGTTCTTCCTAATCGGTTTTCGCAACCGCCTGTCGGTGTTGATCAACTGGGCTGTGGCGTATTGGAGCTACCAGCGTGCGGCACGCATCATCATCGGCCACAAAGGGCCCGCTGATGACCGGGACGAGATTGAAGCGGGCTGAGCCGAACGTGCCCACGCAGAAAAGCGAACGGCCCGGTTGCCCGGGCCGTTGCTCGATCGGAATTGCGTAAATCTCACGCTGCGAATAGCGTCCGCATCTTCTTCATCGCATTGACCTCGATCTGGCGGATGCGCTCGGCCGAAACCTTGTACTCGTCGGCCAGTTCCTGCAGCGTCGCCTTGTTGCCGTCCTTGAGCCAGCGGCGCTGGATGATGTCACGCGAGCGCGCGTCGAGCTTGGCCATGCCGTTCTTGAGTATGCCGAGATCGGACTCTTCCTGGCTCTCGCTCTCGAGCGACTGGTATGGATCGGCGTTGTCGTCGATGAGATAGGCGACCGGTGCGGGCTTGGCGTCCTCGTCTGCATCGGTGGGTGCGTCGAAAGCCATGTCGTGGCCGGACAGGCGCGCTTCCATTTCGAGCACGTCGGCGGTCGTTACGCCCAGATCCTTGGCTACGGCCTGCACTTCGGCATTGTTCATCCAGCCCAGACGCTTCTTCGACTTGCGCAGATTGAAGAACAGCTTGCGCTGCGCCTTGGTCGTGGCGACTTTGACGATGCGCCAGTTGCGCAAGATGAACTCGTGCATCTCGGCGCGGATCCAGTGCACGGCGAACGAGACGAGGCGTACGCCCATGTCGGGGTCGAAGCGCTTGACCGCCTTCATCAGACCGATATTGCCTTCCTGGATCAGGTCGCCGATCTGCAGGCCATAACCGGAATAGCCACGGGCCACATGGACGACGAAGCGCAGGTGCGCCATGACGAGCTGCTTGGCGGCATCGAGATCGTCATTCGCGCGAAAATTCTTGGCGAGGGTTTGTTCTTCCTCGACCGTCAGCACCGGAAAGCGGTGCACGGCGGTGATATAGGAATCCAGACTGCCGAGCGCGTTCGGAATCGGCAGATTGTTCGCAACCAGGGCTGTAGCGGTGGACATGGGCTCTCCTCAGGCGGTGCAGTTTAGCACTCGGGTTAAGAGAGTGCTAAAGCGCGTAAAAAGTTCCGTGACCGAACAGTAACATCCTTTTGTTGGACCGCATAGTACACGAATGGGACCGGTTCAGCGTTAAAGATCCTTCATTTGAGATAACCACTGATGGAACAATGCGTTGCATCGGATGCACGGCCACAACTGCCCGCGCGCTGCGTGGGCAGCGAGGCAGCTGAGTCCCATCTGCGGCTTCGCCGCCGCCAATTTAGTGCTGGCCGAGCACGCCGTCGCGGCGGCGTGGAATGCGCGACGGATTGGCGTCCTGCAGTTCGGACGGCAGCAATGAATCGGGCCAGCTCTGGAACGCGATCGGCGCGAGCCAACGGCGAATCGAGGTCGCGCCGACCGATGTGTGCAGCGGGTTGGTGGTTGAAGGCCAAGGGCCGCCGTGCTGCATGCCCCACGCGACCGCGACGCCCGTCGGCCAGGCGTTGTAGACCACGCGGCCGGCGATGCGGCGCAGTGCGTCGGCGGCGCGCGCCGCGATGGGCGCGTCGCTGGAGGCGGCTTGCACGCTCGCAGTCAGCGAACCGGGCAGGCGCGGCAGCAGGTCGAGCACGCGTTCTACGTCGTCATAGGCGACCACGAGTCCGGCCGGGCCGAAACATTCCTCGGTGTACTTTTCCACGTCGGCCGCGAACGTGGCGAAGTCGACGCGGAACAGCTGTGGCGTTGCGCCGAACGCCGTGTCCGCGGCGGCTGCACCCTCGGCGACGCGTTCGGCGGATGCGGCGAGGGTGCTCGTGCCGGCGACATATGCATCGCGCATGCGTGCCGTGAGCATCGCGCCGCCAGTGGATTGGTCGACCGCGGCGGCCAGCGCGGTGACGAGCGCCGCGGGCGCGAAGGTCAGCCCGGGGTTGGTGCAGAACTGGCCGACGCCGAGTGTCAGCGACTGCGCGTAGCCCTGTGCGATCTCGGCGCCGCGTTCGGCCGCAGCGCCCGGCAGGATCACGGTCGGATTGATGCTGCCGAGTTCGCCATAGAACGGAATCGGTTCGGGCCGCGCACTCGCCAGGTCGAAGAGCGCGCGCCCGCCGTGCGTCGAGCCGGTGAAGCCGCCGGCTTTGATCGCCGGATTCTGGATCAGCTGCACGCCCGCATCGGTGCCGAAGACGAGCGCGAAAATGCCGTCGGGAGAACCCGCGTCCTCCAGCGCCTGGGCAACGACACGCGCGGTCGCCAGCGAGGTCTGCGGATGCGCCTGGTGGGCCTTGACCACGACGCTGCAGCCTGCGGCCAGTGCCGATGCGGTGTCGCCGCCGGCGACCGAAAACGCGAAGGGAAAGTTGCTAGCCGCGAACACGGCGACAGGGCCAAGCGGCTGCAGCATGCGGCGCAATTCCGGCCGCGGCGGCACGATGCCCGCGTCGGCGCTGTCGAGCGTCGCTTCGACATAGCTGCCCTCGCGCAGCACGCCGGCGAACAGGCGCAGCTGGTTCGACGAGCGCTTGATCTCGCCATTGAGCCGCGGCAGGCCAAGTGCGGTTTCGCTGTCGGCAATTGCGGCGAGTTCGCCGGTTGCGGCATCGAGCGCCGCGGCGACCTTGTCCAGCGCGAGCGCACGCGTTTCGCGCGAAGTCACGGACCAGACCGCGAACGCCGCCTGCGCGCGAGTGCAAAGCGCTGCAACTTCGGCAGCGGTCGTCTTGGGAATCGGCTCGCCGACAGCCGCGCCCGTACGCGGATTGAACCCTTGAATACTCATTTCGACTGCCCTTTGGATTGCTCTTTGACCGCGGTGTTCCAATCCTCGCTGCACCAGGCCCCGCCGACATAGCGCATGAGCGGGCTGGCGGGGTCGGGCTCGCCTTGCTCGGCCAGCAGCTCGGCAGCGAACCATTCGGAATCGTCCTGCGGCTCGTAGCCGAGCGCGCGTGCCTCGTCGAGCGAGACCCAATGCCGGGTGTTGTTCGATGCGCCCCAAACCACGCGGAAGCCGGGCGGCGCGGTGAGGCAAGCCTCGATCAATCGCGCGCCGTCGCCGGGAGATAGCCACGTGCGCAACATGCGCGCATCCTTGGGCTTCTCGAAACACGAGCCAATGCGGATCGCGATGACATCGAGCCCGTAGCGATCCGCGTACAGGCTGCCGAGCGCCTCCATCGCGACTTTGCTCACGCCGTAGTTCGTGTCCGGACGCGGGAAGGCCCCGGCGCTGACTTCGCCGTGCTGCGTGCTGGTATAGCCGATGGCGTGATTCGAACTCGCCAGAATGACGCGCTTCACGCCGGCGCGCCGCGCCGCTTCGAGGGTGACGTAGGTGCCGTGAATGTTGACGTCGAGAATCGGCGCCCATTCGTGTTCGATCGACAACCCGCCGAGATGCACGATCGCATCGACATTGGTGCACGCGGCCTGCATTGCCGGCATGTCAGTGATCGAAGCGCGGACGATCTCCGCGCCATCGTTGTTTGCGGGAACGTCCGCGATATCCAACAGGCGCAGAATGCGCCCTGCGCGCGCCAGGTGTGGTCGCAGCAGAGTGGCCATGCCGCCGGCCGCGCCGGTGATCAGAATACGTTGCATAGAGGTCGGTGGTCTCAGAATTCGATTTTGTGGTCCTGTGGCACGGGTATGCCGGCCCAGGCTTTCTTCGCGGTCCAGTCGGTTGCCGGTGCGGTCCAAAAGGCGTGCGTTGCCGGCAGTCCCAGCGGCAGGAACGACAGCGTCGCCATGTACAGGCTGCCGGTAGAGGTGTAGATGTTTGCGATGTCGGGTTGATGGTTGGCAAAGCCCAATTGCAACCAGCCGTTCGCATCGAACACGCCTGCGCTCGAGTACATCCTGTTGTGCACGGTGCCGAGGGCACTGCGCACCTGCGCTGGCGCGATGCCTTCGGGCAAATCGTCGGCCAGCGCCAACTGCGCCAGCGCCTGGAAGGCCGCCGTGCGGTAGGTGATCGAACGCCCGATCGGTGGGTAGGTGCCCTCGGGCGAAATCATCCGCTCGAGGATCGCGCCGAAGCGGCGCATGCGCTTGCGCGCGAGCTCGTAGCGTGCGCTCATGGCTTCGTCCTTGCCCTGCGCGCTGTGCACGCGCAGCAGGTCGACGAGCATCGGGTGGATCACGTACGAGTTGTAGTAGTCGAACGCGAACTCCGGCCCGTCCTTGTACCAGCCGTCGCCGGCGTACCAGTCCTCGATCTTGTGGAGGGCGTAGTCGACGCGCATCGGATCCCACGCCTCGCCGATCGAGCGCAGGAACGTCTCGCTCATCGCCGCGAACAGCAGCCAGTTGTTGTACGCCGTCTTGCGATCGCGCAGCGACTGGAACGCGGCAATCACACCGCGCTTGGTTTTTGCATCGAGGGGCTCCCACAGCGCCTTTGGCGCGCGCAGGAACGCGTGTGCGAGATAGGCCGCATCGACGATGGGCTGCTGGCCTGCGCTGAAATTGAGGCGATCCGGACTCTTCGGATCGACGGCATGTGTCAGCCCGCGCAAGGCATCTTCGCGAAGATCATGCCGCAGCCGCCCTTCGCTCGATGTGTCGTCGGGCAGGCTGAGCCATGGCGCGACGCCGGCCAGGGTGCGACCCGCGGCCTCGACGTAGGTCGCGTCCGGGTGCAGGTCGTAGCCCGGGCCGCGCTCGAACGGCATGTTCCGGCGCAGCGTGCCGTTGGCCAGATTCGACAACACGGGTCGGGCGATGCGATGCAACCAGGTTACCCATTCGCCGCGCTCGTCCGTTGCGAGTGGCGACGCAGACTTTTCTGCGCTGGCGTCATTTGCCTGCAGCGCCAGAGCGCCGCCGGCAGCGGATAGGGTCACGAGAAAATCGCGTCGTTCCACGAGTCAGCCTAGGTTGGAGTGAGGCAGGGAATCGCTGATTGCGCGCGCGGCTTCGAAAAGACCCTGGATCACTTCCTTCTCGTGCTTCTTGTCCAGACGCGCCAGCGGTACGGAACAGCTGATCGCATCCACCGCCGGTGAGCGATAGGGCAGGGCGACAGCGAAACAGCACAGGCCAGGAGTGTTTTCCTCGCGCTCGAAGGCGTAGCCGAGCGCGCGGAATTCGTCGAGTTGTTTGTGCAGCGCGCGGCGGTCGTGCACGGTGTTGGGGGTCAGTTGCACGAGCTTCGCCGGCAGCAGCGCATCGACGTCGGCATCGGTACGCGTCGCCAGCAGCGACTTGCCTAGCGAGGTGGCGTGCGCGGGCACGCGCCGGCCGACACGCGAAATCACACGCAGATGATGCTGCGATTCGCGGCTGGCGAGGTAGACGACATCGCTGCCGTCGAGGCGCGCCAGGTGCACCGTCTCGTTGATTTGACCGCGCAACTCGGTGATCACCGGCGCCGCGGCCTGCACGACGCGGTCGTGATCCAGATACGAGGTGCCCACGAGAAGCGCGCGCACGCCAATGCCGTACGTGCCCAGGCGTGCGTCGCTGTGCAGCCAGCCGCGCGCGACCAGCGTCTGCAGCAGCATGTACAGGCTCGACTTGGGCACGCCCATCGCCTGTTGGAGTTCGGTCAAGGTCATGGCGTGCGGACTGTTCGCCAATGCCTCGAGCAATACGATCGTGCGATCCGCGGATTTCACTGCGCTCGCGGACGCCTTCGCTGCGCTCTCTTTCGGTGCGGAGGTGCGGACTGGAGTGCTGGGTTTGTTCTTCATACGTGGCCCGTTTTTCGATTCGGATTCGCTGGCCGATTGAGCCCACCCGCCGTGCATTCTCGCGGGCGCGTGGCGCGCTTGCCGTTGTTCTCAAATTTCCACGGACAGGACTTTAATTCACATATATGATCGCCGCAACACTTGACAGAACAATTTCTCGTAGTGTTATATATCCATGAAGTTAGTTCGCATATATGAACCACGGGAGGAAATCATGACTTTGATCGCTACTACTGGCCGGGCTCCGTTGCGCCTGGCTTTGGCCGCCGCCGTAGTTGCCGCCCTTTACGGCGCACCCTCGGCTTTTGCCTCCACATCGGATTCCGTCGACAACGCCACCGCCGCGCCGAGCGCGGCAGCAGACAGCCCGACCGACCAGCAACCGGCGAAGCTGGAAGCGATGGTGGTTACCGCGAACAAGCGCATCGAGAAGCTCGAAAACGTGCCGATGTCGATTTCGGTGATGACCGATGCGCAACTGCAGCGCAACAATGTGCGCGAGCTGGCCGACGTGATCAACCTGGTCCCGTCACTGACGATGTCTTACAGCACGACGCCGGACAACTTCGGTATCAACATGCGCGGCATCGGTACCGCGTCGATCGGCATCGCGGTGGAATCCGATGTCGCGGTGATCATCGACGACATTCCCTACGGCGCGCAGTACCAGGCATTCACCGACCTCGCTGACGTCAGCCGTATCGAAGTCCTGAAAGGCCCGCAGAGCACGCTGTTCGGCAAGAGCGCGGTCGCCGGCGCGATCAACATCACGACCAAGCCGACCGGCGGCCCGGCCGGAGGCAGCGCCAGCCTGCTCTACACGAGCGATCGCGAATGGCGCGTACGCGCCTCGGTCGACGCGTCCTCGGACAAATTTGCGTTCCGTATCGCAGCTAGCGATACGCGCTTCCCGGGCAATGTGGAGAATCTCACCAATGGCCAGCAGGTCAACGGCACCGGCGGCAAGACCCTGCTCGGCAAGTTCACCTGGCATGCGCTCGACAATCTCGATTTCGAATTCTCGCCGCACTACAACAAGGAAAACGACAGCTGCTGCGTTGCGGTGACCACGTCCATCAAGCCGTTGCAGGGCGCATTGTTGAACAACATTGCGCAGTTGCCGCTGAGCACGCTCTACGCGGGGATTCCAATCGGGACGGACAACCACAAGATTCGCAACGATTTCCCGACGAGCCTGGAGTCCACCGATAAGGGCGGCGGCTTGCGCGGCATCTACACGTTTGCGAACGGCGCCACGCTGACCGGCATTTCTTCGTTCGACAAATACTTCGCCCGCGACTATCGCGACCAGGATTTCGTCGACGCGCCAACGTTGCTCTATTACCCGCTGGCCAACGGCCAACCGGCGGGCGTCGACGACGGTTATATCCAATACGGCATCCATCGCGTCGTGACCCATACCGACGAATTGCGCCTGACCTCGCCGGACGACAGCACGGTCAAGTATGTCGCCGGCCTCTGGTACGGCAAGAACAGCATCGATCGCAACATCATTCGCGGCTACCCTGGCGTGGCGCTGACCGCGCCGGTGCAATATCTCGCCTCGACCTACAACCAGAACTATGCCGTGTTCGGCCAGGCGAGCTGGGAATTCCAGCCGAGCTGGACCGTGCTTGGCGGCCTGCGCCTCAACCGCGAGGTCATCGGCTACAGCTATCTGCGCGGCTTGCCGCCCGCATCCACCAGTCGGCCGGACCCGGGCGTGGATTTTCATCCGACGATCGGTTTCTCGCGCGACGGCGATGCCGACAATGCCGTCACCGGCCGCGTGAGCTTGCAGCATCAGTTCAACGAAGACTTGATGGCGTATGCGACGTACTCGACCGGCTACAAAGGGCAGGCCTACGATCTGACCAGCGGTCTGTCGGCCGTCGTTGCTGCGCAGTTTCCGGTCAAGCCGGAAACTTCCAGGTCGTACGAGTTCGGCGTCAAGGACAATTTCTTCGATGGCCGCGCCACGCTCAACGTCGCGCTGTTCAACTCGCGCTTCAGCGATTACCAGCAGAGCTCCGGCGTGGTCATTCCGGGCACGGCGACGTTCGTCACGACGCTGTTCAGCGTGCCGTACGTGCAGACGCGCGGCGTGGAAGCGGATCTGTCGATCCTTCCGGCCGAGCACCTGCTGCTGAACGCGGCGATCGCCTATACCGACGCCACCGTCGGCCCGTTCGTCAACGGTCCGTGCTACGGCGTGCCGAACAAGACGACGAATTCGGGCTTCAACGATTCGTGCGTGGTGAAGAACCCGGCCTTCGGTGGCGCGAACACGCAGGACCTCACCGGCGCGACGATGCCGAACGCGCCGAAGATCCGCCTCAACGTCGGTGGCCAATACGACATCCCGCTGCCGGATCGCCCGTTCGACGCCTTCGTCACCGCGAACACGCGCTATCAGTCGGCGCTGAACCTGAGCCTTTCCCAGGATCCGGGTGCGCATGTGCCGGGCTTCAGCATCACCAATCTCGGCTTCGGCGTGCGCGACCATTCCGGCAAGATCAAAGTGACTGCGTTCGTCGACAACGTGTTCAACAAGCACTATTCGCTCGCCAACGTTGGTGTCACCGGGACGTACTCATCGAAGGCGCCGAATCCGGTCGTCCCGGTGGTGGCGTCGACCTGGACACCCGCGCGCGATGCGTTCCGCTACTACGGCCTGCGTCTCGACTGGGACTTCCATTGAGAAACCGTCGCGGATCAAGGAGTCGCCGCGGTTTGCAGGCGGTCGAGGAATCGATCGATCCCACGACGACGATTCGATCAACTTTCCATTGCGGCATTACGACATGAAAAAAAATTCCCCTTCGAATCTCTCCGGCGTGCTGTTCTTTCCGATCACGCCCTTTGCAGCCAACGGTGATGTGAACGAGGTCGCGCTGGCCGAGCATGTCCAGCGCGGCGTCGCGCAGGGACCGGGCGCGGTGTTCGCCGCCTGCGGCACCGGCGAGTTCAACGCACTCGAGGTCGGCGAGTTTGAGACGGTGGTGCGCATCGCGGTTGAGGCGACTGCCGGTCGCGTGCCGGTGTTCGCCGGTTGCGGCGGTTCACTGCCGCAAGCGAAGCAATTTGCGGCGGCGGCAAAGCGCGCCGGCGCGCTGGGATTGCTGTTGCTGCCCCCGTATCTCGTCAGCTGCCCGCCCGAGGGCGTAGCAAACTATGTCGAGCAATTGGCCGCGTCGACCTCGCTGCCGCTGATCGTCTATCAGCGCAACAACGCCGTATTTACTCCCCCGACAGCGACGCGCGTGGCGCGACTGCCGAACGTGATCGGTTTCAAGGATGGCCTCGGCAACCTCGACGCAATGCAGCGCATCGTGCTCGCGGTGCGTAGCGGGATCGGCAACAAGCCGTTCCAATTCTTCAACGGTATGCCGACCGCCGAAATGGTGCAGCCGGCCTATCGCGCGATCGGCGTGCCGCTGTATTCCTCGGCCGTGTTCTGCTTCGCGCCGGAGATTGCACTGGGCTTCTATGGCGCGCTGGAACGCAACGACACGGCGCGCGTTGAGGCGTTGTTGCAGAATTTCTATGCGCCGCTCGTGGAGTTGCGCAACGAAGTACCCGGTTACGCCGTGTCGCTGGTCAAAGCCGCAGTGAGATTGAGCGGTATCGCGGCGGGACCGGTGCGTGCACCGTTGGTCGAACCGACGCCGAAGCATCTCGAGCAGCTCGAGCGGATCATCGCTGCGGGGCGTGCGCTTGCCGGTCCGAAGTCGGCGGCGGCCTGAGAGATAGTGGGTTTTATCGGATCGGCGAATGACGATGCCGTCTATCCGCTCTGATCGTCCACACAACTTGCACTGTTAGCGAAACATGGCTCAGCTCGCGATCGCGCATATGTACGTGTGGGACCTGATCGGCGATCCCGATGCCGCGCCGCGCGTGCGCGATCTCGGCATCGGCGCGGTCGCGCTCGCGGCGGCATATCACTCGGTGCGTGCGGCGACGCCATTGCATCCGCAGCACCGCGTCGTCGATGCCGCGCATGCGGCGTTGTACTTGCCGGCGCGCAAGGAGACCTGGCGCAATCGCGCGTTGCAACCGACAGCGCCGGCCTGGCTTTCGACGCGAAACTCTTTTGGCCTCGCTGCGCGCGAATTGCAAAATGTCGGGCTGCCGGTTTACGCCTGGGCTGCACTGACGCACTCCAGCCGGCTCGGTCACATGGCGCCGCATCTCACGGTGCGCAACGCGATGGGTGACCGATATGCCTACGCGCTCTGTCCGGCGCATGCCGAGGTCGTCAACTATTGCGTGACCCTGGTGCGCGAGATCGTACAGCTGGCGCAACCGCAGGGTTTGGTCCTCGAGGCGGTGGGTCCATTCGGCTTCGAGCACGGTGGTCATCACGAAAAAACCGCAGGCGCCGACTACAACGATGCGCAAAAGCAGCTTTTGTCGTTCTGCTTTTGCGTCGCTTGCGAGACGCGCTACGCCTGCGCCGGCATTGATGCTGAGAATCTGCGTTCGGCCGTGCGAGCGGGCGTCGACGCCGCTGCCGTGTCGATTGAAGCCGCGCTCGGCGAGAAGCTCGCCGATGAACTGGCGAAGGTGCGTGGTGCGATTGCGCGCGAACTGCGCCAGCGGGTGATCGATGCGGCGCGCGCGTTGTCACCGTCCCTGGATATCGCGCTGCACGCGAGTGCGGACCGCTGGTCGACCGGGCCCTTCGCCGCAGTTGCTGGAGGGGTGGATGCGGACGCCAGCACGCTGGTCGCGAATTGTTGGCCGGAATCGAACCTAGCGTTGGCGAACATCGCCGGCTTGAACCAATGGCGTCAGGAGCGCAGGCTAGCCGCGTACGTGCTCGCATTGCCGCCGAAAGCGTGCGACGCGCAGGCATTGCGCGCCGAACTCGACGCCTACGCCGCGGCTGGCGTCGACGAGTTTCATTTCCATCACGCCGGGCTCGCCTCGCGCGCGCGGCTCGATGCGATCGGCGCCGCATTGCAGAGGGGAAGAACGTAATGTCGCTGGCCTCGTCGCAAACCGCCATTGTTGTCGCACGTGTCGGCCGCTATCGCTGGGCGATCTGTGCGCTGCTGCTCGCGGCCACCACGATCAACTACATGGACCGGCAGCTGATCGGCATCCTCAAGCCGCTGTTGCAGGGCGAGCTCGGCTGGAGCGAAACCGATTACGGCCACATCGTATTGGCATTCCAGGCCGCCTACGCGATCGGGCTGCTGCTCACCGGAGGCATCGTCGACCGGATCGGTACGCATCGCGGGTTTTCGATCGCGATCGCGCTGTGGAGTCTGGCGGCGATGGCGCACGCGTTGACGCGCAGCCTCTCCGGATTCATCACCGCGCGGTTTGCGCTCGGTCTAGGCGAGTCGGCCCATTTTCCAGTGGCGATCAAGACCGTGGCCGAGTGGTTTCCGAAAAGCGAACGCGCGCTGGCCACCGGCATATTCAATGCCGGCGCCACGCTCGGCGCATTGGTGACGCCGCTGGTCGTGCCTCTGGTCGTCGCCGCGTTCGGCTGGCAAGCCGCGTTCGTCGTCGTCGGTGCGCTTGGATTTGTCTGGCTGGCGTTTTGGCTCGCCTTGCATGCGTCGCCGTCGCAGAGTCGACATGTCACGCGTGCGGAACTCGACTACATCGCCAACGAGCCCGAAACGGCGAACCCGGGCGCGCGCGTGCGCTGGCGCGACCTGCTGCGCTATCGCGAAACCTGGGCGTTCGCGATCGCCAAATTCCTGACTGATCCGATCTGGTGGCTGTATCTGTTCTGGCTGCCGGATTTCTTTGCGCGCAGTTTCAAGATCGACTTGAAAGGCCTCAGTGTGCCGACCGCAGCGGTGTATCTCGCCGCAGGCACGGGCAGCATCGTCGGCGGCGCGATTTCCTCCTGGCTGATACGGCGCGGCATGCCGGCGAACCGCGCGCGCAAGATCGCCATGCTGGCGTGCGCGCTGGCGGTGACGCCGGTCTGGTTCGCGCCGAGCGTCGCGAATATCTGGACCGCGGTGGCGATGATCGGCCTGGCCGCCGCCGCCCATCAGGGCTGGTCGGCCAACCTGTTCACCACGGTGTCCGACCGATTCCCGCAGCGCATGGTCAGTTCGGTGTGCGGCTTGGGCGGCATGTTCGGTGCGGTGGGCGGCATGCTCATCGCCTGGATCACGGCGAATCTTTTGCAGTGGAGCGGCAGCTATGTGCCGGTGTTCGCTTTGGCTGGCGGCGCTTATCTCGTTGCGTTGGCGCTGTTCCATGTGCTCGCGCCGACGCGGTCAGCAACGGTGGCAGCGGCGATCTGAAATGCACAACGAAGAAGCAAAGCGGGTTTCAAGCTGAATTCATGAGTCGAGGAACACACATGAAATTGATTGTTTCGATCTGCTGGCTTTCATTCGCGCTGCTGTTGCCGTACCGCGTGGCGGACGCGCGCTTGAGTGCGAATGAAGTACGCGCGGTGATGCAGCGCTCCGCCGATTGGCAGCTCGCCAATCCGCTGCCGATCGAGACGACCGACTGGCAGATCGCGCCGTTGTACGACGGCTTGTTGCGCATGGGCTTCGCCACGGGCGATGCGCGCTATGTTGCTGCCGTGCTGCGCTTCGGCGGCCAGTCGGGTTGGTCGCCGGGCTGGGACACGTATCACGCCGACGACTGGGCGGTCGGGCATGCCTGGCTGGATCTCTACGCGCTCGATCATGTGCATGCCGAGCGCCTGGATACGCTGCGTTCGCGCCTCGACAAGGCAGTGAACCACCCTATCGATGAAGTGCTCGATCGGCGCGCGAAGCCGAAGACCGCCGGAGTCAATGTCACTGATCGCTGGACCTGGTGCGATGCGTTGTACATGGCGCCGCCGACGCTGGTGCGCTTGTACCGCGCGACCGGCGACAAAAAGTATCTCGACTACCTCGATCGCGAATACCGCCAGACCTACGATCAGCTCTATGACCACGAGGCGAAGCTGTTCTATCGCGACGGAAATTACATCGGCCGCAAGACACCGCATGGCAAGAAGACGTTCTGGAGTCGCGGCAACGGCTGGGTTTACGGCGGGCTTGCATTGCTGCTCGAGCAACTGCCGCAGGAGCATCCGACACGCGCGTTCTACGAGCAGTTGTTCCGCGAGATGACGACCGCGGTGATCGCCGCGCAGCAGGTCGACGGCCTCTGGCGCCCGAGCCTCGCCGATCCGGATCAGGTGACCGTCGGTGAAACCAGCGGCAGCGCGTTCTTCGTGTTCGGCCTCGCCTGGGGCGTCAATCACGGCCTGCTCGATCGCGCGCAGTACTGGCCGGCGGTCGAACGCGGCTGGCACGGGCTGACGACGCGGATCAAACCGGACGGTTACGTCGGCTACGTGCAGCGTGTCGGCGAGGCGCCGGAAAGTCTCGATGCGAATTCGCGCCAACTTTACGGCACCGGCGCGGTACTGCTCGCCGGCAGCGAGATTCTGCGCGCGCTCGGCGTCGCCAGCAAAACCGCACCCGAGAAAATTCTTGCCGTGGCGCAAGCGCAGATCGACGCCGACCGCACACCTCGCGCCTACGCACGTCTCGTGCCCGAGCGCGCGGACGATCTCGCCTGGGAAAACGATCGCGTTGCGTTCCGTATCTACGGTCTCGAATCACGCCCCGGTCCGGAGGACAGCGGCATCGACGTCTGGTTCAAGCGCGTCGCCTGGCCGGTGGTCGACCACTGGTACCGCGAGGATCACCTGCACCACGTGAGCTACCACGAGGACCACGGCGAGGGCTACGACGGCTACCACGTCGGCGACACGCGCGGCGACGGCGGCCTCGGTCTGTGGCGCGACGGCAAGCTCGTCACCTCGGACACCTACGTGCGCGCCGCGGTGCTCTGGACGCGCCCTGACGTGGCCGAGTTCACCGCCGACTACGAGTACCCGCCGGTGGCCGGGCGCAAGAACATCCACGAAACGCGCACGATCCGGCTGCATCTCGGCGAACAACTGAACGAAATCAGCTCGCGCTTCACCATCGACGGCCAACCGCTCGCCGGGCTCGATCTCGCGGTCGGACTCAACACACAGCATGCCGGCGCAGAGATGGCGTTTCATCCCGACGCCGGCTGGATGAGCGTGTGGGAAACGGTCGACGGCAATGGCCTCGGCACGGCAGCGTTGTTCGCTGCCGGCACGGTGCGCGAGATGAAGCGCATGCCGCACGACAGCGGCCACGAGCACGCCATCGCGCTCGTGCGCACCGATGAAGACGGAACCATCCGCTATCGCGCCGGCTTCGGCTGGACCGGCGCGGGAAAGATCGCAAACAAGGAAGCCTGGGCGAAGTACATAGAGACGTATTCAAAGAATCCGCCGGAAAAGACCCACTGAGGCGTCCGGTGCCATCTGCTCATTTCATTCGGGAGGATGAACATGACGAGGTTGTTGCGCTGTTTGGCTTGTTTGGTGCTGTCGTTGCAGTGTGCGTGCGCGAGTGCGGACAACTACGATCAAATCCGCACGAATTGGAACGGCATCCTGGTCGGTGCTGCGAACGACATGAACGATCCCGACATCGCCGCGTCGGTGAATTACAACGCCGCGCAGGCGAGCGGCTATCTCTCTTCGATGAATCTGCAGGCGGGTCGCACCTATCTCTGGAGTGATCTTGCGGATTTCACGCATTCCGCGACCGTCACCGGCAACTACGCGCGATTGAAGATTCTTGCGTCGGCGTGGGCCCAGCCGGGTGGCTCGCTGCAAGGCGACGCATCGTTGCTGCAGGCGGTCGTCGGCGGGCTCGATTGGATGTACGCCAATCATTACAACGCAAGCACGGCCGAATTCGACAACTGGTGGGACTGGCAGATCGGCGCGCCGCAGGCGCTCGGCAAAGCCGCTCTGCTGATCTACCCGCAGCTGACGGCAACGCAGATCGCCAACTACACCGGTGCGATGAACCACTTCGTGCCCGATCCGACGCAGTCGCTCAAGCCTGGCTTGAGCATGACCGGCGCGAATCTCGCCGACCAGGACCAGGTCGTGCTGCTCAGCGGCGTCCTTGCCAAGGACGCCGCCAAGGTCGCGCTCGCGCGCGACGATCTCAGCGGCGTGTTCCCCTACGTCACCAGCAGCGACGGTTTTTACGTCGACGGATCGTTCATCCAGCACGGCAATGTCGCCTACACCGGCAGCTACGGCGCGGTCTTGCTCGGCGACGTCGCCTTGATGTTGAACTTGTTCAACAACTCGGCGTGGCCGGTGACCGATCCGAATCAAAACAACGTGTGGAGCTGGGTGTCGCAGTCGTACGCGCCGCTGCTCTACAACGGCGCGATGATGGACATGGTGATGGGGCGTGGGATCTCGCGTTGCACGAGCTGGGACCACGCCAACGGTCGCGGTGTGATCGTCTCGCTGTTGCGCCTTTCCTACGGTGCGCCGGCGGCGCAGCAGTCCTATATCCAAAGCCTGGTCAAGGGTCAGGTGACGCGCGATGCGAGCTTCGGCAATTACACCAATTCCTGCTTGGGAATCACCGTCAACTACAACAGCTACTATGCCGGCGGCCTGCCGCCCTACGACATCGCGAATTTGAAGTCGCTCGTCGCGAACAACACGGTCCCGGCTGCGGCGCCGCAGACCGCGAGCTACAACTTTGCCTCGATGCAGCGCGTCGTGCATCTGCGCCCGTGGTTCGCCGTCGGCTTGAGCCTGTTCTCGCCGAAGATCACCGCCTACGAGAGCGGCAACGGAGAAAACCTCAAACCTTGGTACACCGGTACCGGTATGACCTACCTCTACAACGCCGACCAGACCCAGTACGACGACGACTACTGGCCCACCGTCAATCCGTTGCGGCTAGCGGGCACGACGACGGATGGTGCGACGGCAACGCTCAAGACCTGGACGCTCCTGGCGAATCCGGACAACTGGGTCGGTGCATCGGTGTTGAACGGCATCTACACCAGTGCCGGCATGCAGTTCTCGATGTCGAACGACACCGGCAGTTCGCTTGCCGGAAAGAAATCGTGGTTCCTGTTCGACAACAAGATGGTTGCGCTCGGGACTGGCATCAGCAGCACCAGCACCGGCGCGGTCGAGACGATCGTCGACAACCGTCGCATCGACGCCGCTGGCGACAATGCGCTCATCGTCAACGGCACCGCACAACCGACCTCGCTCGGCACCGCGTCGACGCTGGCCAATGTGAGCTGGGCCTGGCTCGACGGCAACGCCACGGGTTCCGGCGTCGGTTATTACTTTCCGACGCCGGTCAGTGTCAACGCCTTGCGCGAGAACCGCATCGGCACCTGGAACGCGATCAATACCGGCGGCCAGACGACACCGCAGTCGACGAACAACTTCCTCAGCTTGGCCCTTGCGCATGGCACGCAACCGAGCGGTGCCAGCTATGCCTATGTGGTATTGCCCAATCAGACGTCGAGCTCGATGGCCAGTTACGCGGCCAGTCCGGACATCGTGGTGCTCGCCAACACGACATCGGCGCAGGCCGTGATCGACAAGAGCATCAACGTGGTCGGCGCCAACTTCTGGGGCAACAGCTCGACCACCGTCAACGATGCGAACGGGTTTGCCTATCTCACCAGCGCACAGCAGGCCTCGGTCACAACGCAGCAGAACGGCACCGAGCTCGACGTGGCGGTGGCCGACCCGACCCAGGCCAATACCGGCTCGATCGCGATCACGATCAATCGCACGGCGAGCAGCGTGATGTCGTCCGATCCGCAGGTCAGCGTGACCCAGCTGAGTCCGACGATCCAGCTCAGCGTCAACGTCAACGGCTCAGTCGGCAAGAGTTATTCGGTCAAATTCAATCTGAATCCGACCAATTCGCTCACGCTTGGCGCAGTCGCTGATGCCTATGTCCGCGATGGCACCTACGCGAACACGAATTACGGCAGCACGATCGACATGCCGATCAAGAACGACGCGGTCGGGTATGCGCGCAAGGCATTTCTGCGCTTCAGTGTCGCCGGCGTCGGTCTGCCCATCACCGCAGCGCGAGTGGTCCTGACACCCTCCAGCGAAGGCCAGTCCGGCTTCACCAATCAGGCATTCCTTATCGCCAACGACACCTGGGGCGAGAGTGCGATCACCTGGAATACCGCACCGGCGATCAGCACCACGCAGCTCGGCAGCTGGAGCGTGCCGGCAGTCGGCACGCCGATTTCTTTCGATGTCACGGCTCAGGCGCAGAGCGCGCTCGCGAGCGACAAGTTTTTGTCGATCGCGATCAGTTCGCCGACCAATGTCGGCAGCAACGGCTGGGTGAACTACGCCTCGAAGGAAAATACCAATGCCGCTTATCGACCTGTCCTGGTCGTGACCACGAGCAACTGATCCGCGTCCAGAAAACCGAATCAATTTGCGCGAGTTTGTTCTGCGCCCTCCAACCCTTTCGCACCCCTGTCGAAAGGGTTTTTTTTTTGACCGACAAATTCCGACGGAACAATGAATGGCTTGGGCGTGCGGCATCTTCCGCGGTCGCCGGTGAAGTCGACCTAAGGCGCCGCCGGCGAGCCCATGCCGCGCTCGACAAAGAGCAGGCTGGCCAACGACAAATGCGCATCGGGTAAAAAAATCGCCGATTTCGAGCCAGAAATTTGTTTTGCATATACAATCTACATTCATATATGACATAACCGCCGTTTCGGACCTCCGTTACCCGCCTACCGCAGTGCTGTGATGTCGCTTTTCGAAACCGCTGAAACCATGTCTCTGGGTTCGCTCGGATTCGGCGCCGCGCCGATTGGCAATCTGTATGCCGAGGTCAGCGACGACGACGCGCACGTGGCGCTGGCGCAGGCTTGGCGTCGCGGCATCCGCTACTTCGATACCGCGCCTTTCTACGGCCACGGCCTTTCCGAACGCCGCCTCGGCGATGCGTTCGCGGCGTGGCCTCGCGCCGAGTTTGCGGTCTCGACCAAGGTTGGCCGCTTGATCGAATCCGATATGGCGAGCAGCGCGGCGATCACCGACGGTTTCGCCGTGTCCGGAAGCCGCGCCGTGTTCGACTACAGCCGTGCCGGCGTGCGCCGTTCGTTCGAGGCGAGTCTGCGACGGTTGCGCGTCGACCGCGTCGACATTCTTCTGCTGCATGACATCGGCCGGCTGACCCACGGCGAGCGGCATGCGTCGATGCTCGCACAGGCGCTCGACGAGGCGTTGCCGGAGATGGCGCGGCTGCGCGATGAGAAACTGGTCGGCGCGATCGGCATCGGCGTCAACGAGCAGGAGGTTGGCCTCGAGATCCTGCCGCACTTCGAACTCGACTGCATCATGCTCGCCGGCCGCTACACGCTGCTCGAGCAGGCCGCCTCGCGCGAGTTGATGGACGAGGCGCAGCGGCACGGCGTCGACATCCTCGTCGCCGGACCCTACAACTCCGGCCTGCTTGGCGACTCGCGCGGTCCCGGGGCGACCTACAACTACGCCGCGGTTGACGCTGCGATGCTGGCGCGCGCGCAGAAAATCTATGCGATCTGCGCGGAGCTCGGCGTGGACGTCGGTGCGGCGGCGCTGCAGTTCCCGCTCGCTCATCCGGCCGTGGCCACCGTGGTCGCGGGGATGCGCTCGGTGGCGGAGGTCGACAGCGCCGCGGCACGCCGCGACACGGCAATTCCGCCGACGCTCTGGCGTCGACTGCAGGAAGCCGGCCTGCTTGCACGCGACGCGGTGCTGCCGTCATGAAGCTCGTCGACGCGCACCAGCATTTCTGGCGCCTGTCGCGCGGCGATTACGCCTGGCTGACGCCCGAGCTGCGTGCGCTGTACCGCGACTTCGAGCCCGGCGATCTCGCACCGCTGCTTGCCGAGAACAATGTGGCCGCGACGGTGCTCGTACAAGCGGCAGCGACGGAGGAGGAGACACATTTTCTCGTCGAACTCGCGCGCAAGCATTCCTTCATCAAGGGCGTCGTCGGCTGGACCGACTTCGCCGCGCCGGATGCTGCCCAGCGGATCGCTGCGCTCGCTGCGGCGAGTGGCGGCGTGCTCAAGGGCCTGCGTCCGATGATCCAGGACATCGCCGATCCAGACTGGGTGCGGCGCCCGGAGCTCGACGCCGCGTTCGCGGCCATGATCGCCCACGATCTCGCCTTCGACGCGCTGGTGAAGCCTGCGCACATTCCTGCGCTGTTCGCGCGCCTCGCACGCCATCCGCTATTGCGTACGGTGATCGATCACGCTGCCAAGCCCGACATCGCGCACGGCGGTTTCGATGCGTGGGCACCGTCGCTGGAACGTCTCGCGCGTGAAACCGGGGCGTATTGCAAGTTGTCGGGCCTGCTCACCGAAGCACGGTCCGGCGCGACGCTGGATGACCTTGCGCCTTACGTCGAGCACGTCCTCGCCTGTTTCGGGCCGGAGCGCGTGCTCTGGGGCAGCGATTGGCCGGTGCTCGATCTTGCTTCGGATTATCCCGGCTGGCTCGACATGGCCCGCCGCTTGGTTGGTCGTTATGCGCCCGGCTTCGAAGCGAAGGTGTTCGGCGAGACGGCGGCGCAGTTCTATCGATTGGAATGAGGTGTGAGATGGGCGAAAGACTGAAAGGGAAGCATTGTCTGATCACCGCGGCCGGTGCAGGCATCGGTCGCGCGAGCGCGCTGGCCTGCGCGCGCGAGGGAGCGCGCGTGCTCGCGACCGACATCGACCGCGCGGCACTCGATGCGCTCGCCGGTGAGAACGCAGCCATCCGCACGGCCGTGCTCGACGTGACCGATCCGGCGCAGATCGCCGCGCTCGTCGTGGCGAACCCCGATATCGACGTGTTGTTCAACTGCGCAGGCTACGTGGCTGCGGGCAGCATTCTCGACTGCGACGATGCGGCGTGGAGACGTTCGTTCGCGATCAACGTCGACGCGATGTTCCACACCTGCAAGGCCGTGCTGCCGGGCATGCTCGAACGCGGCCGCGGCAGCATCATCAACATGGCGTCGGTCGCGTCCAGCATCAAAGGCGTGCCGAACCGCTTCGCCTACGGCGCGACCAAGGCGGCGGTGATCGGATTGACCAAGGCCATTGCCGCCGACTACGTCGCGCGCGGCGTGCGCTGCAACGCGATCTGTCCCGGCACGGTGAAGACGCCGTCGCTCGCGCAGCGCGTGAAAGCGATGGGCGGCGACGAGGTTGCGGTGTGGAAGAGCTTCGCCGATCGCCAGCCGATGGGCCGGCTTGGCGAGGCCGACGAGATCGCCGCGCTCGTCGTCTACCTCGCCTCCGACGAATCCTCGTTCACCACGGGCGCCACGCACATCATCGACGGTGGCTGGGCCACTTAAGGAGTAATACGATGAAACTATTTCGATACGGCGAGCCCGGGCACGAGAAGCCCGGTGTGCTCGATGCGCAGGGCGCGCTGCGCGATCTGTCCGGGATCGTCGACGATATCGCTGGCGATGTGTTGACGAATGCGGGGCTCGCCAAGCTGCGTGCGCTCGACGCGACGACTTTGCCGGTCATCGCCGGCAACCCGCGCTACGGCGCCGCCGTCGGCCGCGTCGGCAAGATGATCTGCGTCGGGCTCAACTATTCCGACCACGCCGCCGAGACGAATGCGAAGGTGCCGGAGCAGCCGATCATCTTCATGAAGGCGACGACCGCGATCGTCGGCGCGAACGACGACGTGATGATTCCGCGCGATTCGATCAAGACCGATTGGGAAGTCGAACTTGGCGTCGTCATCGGCGATATCGCGCGCGACGTGACGCGCGAACAGGCGCTCGATCATGTCGCCGGCTATCTCGTCGTCAACGACATCTCCGAGCGCGAGTTCCAGCTCGAACACAGCGGGCAGTGGGTGAAGGGCAAGAGCTGCGACACGTTCGGCCCGATCGGGCCGTACCTCGTCACGCGCGACGAAGTCCCCGACCCACAGAACCTCTCGATGTGGCTCGAGGTTAACGGCCACCGCTACCAGAACGGCAGCACGCGCACGATGGTGTTCGACGTCGCGTACCTCGTCAGCCACATCAGCCGCTACATGACCCTGATGCCGGGCGATGTGATCTCGACCGGCACGCCGCCCGGCGTCGGCCTCGGCCAGAAGCCGCCGGTGTATCTCAAACCCGGCGACGTGATGGAGCTGGAGATCGAAGGCCTTGGCAAGCAACGTCAGCGCGTGATCGCGCATCGCCGATGAACCGCGAGACGACCGCGCCGTTGCAGCGCGACACCACACAAGGGAGTAAGCACGTGGCCAAAATTGTTGCTCTGGACGCGCTCGACGTGCGCTTTCCGACGTCGCGCCAGCTCGATGGATCGGACGCGATGAATCCCGATCCCGACTATTCCGCCGCCTACGTCGTGCTGCGCACCGACGCGGCAGACAATCTCGCCGGTCACGGTCTCGTCTTCACGATCGGCCGCGGCAACGATGTACAGACGGCGGCGATTCACGCGCTCTCGCATCTTGTTATCGGCCGCAGCGTCGACGACATCGTCAGCGATCTCGGTGCGTTTGCGCGCAGCCTCACGGCCGACTCGCAATTGCGCTGGCTCGGCCCGGAGAAGGGCGTGATCCACATGGCCATCGGCAGCGTGATCAATGCGGCGTGGGATCTGGCCGCGCGGCGCGCCGGCAAGCCGCTATGGCGTTTCATCGCCGACATGTCGCCGGAGCAGATCGTCGCGCAGATCGATTTCCGCTATCTCAGCGACGCGCTGACGCCCGACGAGGCGCTCGATATTCTCAGTCGCGCCGAAAGCGGCAAGGCCGCGCGCATCGCCGAGCTGATCGAGAAGGGCTATCCCGCGTATACGACCTCGCCGGGCTGGCTCGGCTACAGCGACGACAAGCTGGTGCGTCTGGCGAAAGAGGCGGTCGCCGACGGCTTCCGCACGATCAAGCTCAAGGTCGGCGCAAACGTCGAGGACGACGTGCGCCGTTGCCGCCTCGCGCGCGGCACCGTCGGCAAGGACGTCGCGATTGCGATCGACGCGAACCAGCGTTGGGACGTCGGTCCCGCGATCGATTGGCTGCGCCATCTCGTCGAGTTCGACATCGCCTGGATCGAGGAGCCGACGAGCCCGGATGACGTGCTCGGCCACGCCGCGATCCGCCGCGGCGTCGCGCCGATGCCGGTGTCGACCGGCGAGCACACGCACAACCGCGTGATGTTTAAGCAGCTGTTCCAGGCGCAGGCGGTGGATCTCGTGCAGATCGACGCGGCGCGCGTCGGCGGCGTCAACGAGAACCTGGCGATCCTGCTGCTCGCGGCGAAGTTCGGCGTGCGCGTATTCCCGCATGCGGGCGGCGTCGGCCTGTGCGAACTCGTGCAGCACCTGGCGATGGCTGACTTCGTCGCAATTACCGGCAAGATGGAGGATCGCGCGATCGAGTTCGTCGATCATCTGCACGAACACTTCCTCGATCCGGTGCGCATCCGCGCCGGGCGCTATCTCGCGCCGTCCGCGCCGGGCATGTCGGCCGAGATGAAAGAGGCATCGATCCAAGAGCACCTGTTTCCGAGCGGCGCCGTGTGGGCGCAGTAAATCCGCACTGCTGTCGTTTTCACCGTCACGAGTGACGATCTGAGGGAGAGTCGAGGCATGAAGATAAAAACCAAACTCGTACACCGCGCCGTTCTGATGTCGCTGATGGCAGCGGCTACCGTTGCGCAAGCGCAGACCGCAAAACCAACCGTAGCGGCGGTGCCGGTTCAAGCCGCCGAGACACCGGCGCAGCGCGACGCGCGCATGGCCTGGTGGCGTGAAGCACGCTTCGGCATGTTCATCCACTGGGGCCTGTACGCGGTGCCAGGCGGTGAATGGAACGGCCGCAAGGATCTGGCAGAGTGGTTCATGGACGAGACCGGAATTGCGCGTGCGGACTACGAAAAATTCGCCGCGCAGTTCAATCCGACGAAATACGATCCCGACGAATGGGTGCGCATCGCCAAGGACGCGGGCATGAAGTACATCGTGATCACCTCCAAGCATCACGAAGGCTTCGCGATGTGGGACACGAAAGGCACCGACTACAACATCGCCAAGCGCACTCCGTACGGCAAGGGCGTGCTCAAGCCGCTGGCCGAGGCCGCGCGGCGTGCGGGTCTGCATTTCGGCACGTACTACTCGATCATGGATTGGCACGACCCGTCGCAGTCGCCGTCTCAGCCCGGCAAGCATTACAACCCGACGAAGATGGATCCGGCGAAGAAGCGCGCCTACATCGAGGAGATGAAGACCGAGCTCGCCGAACTGATCCGCGAGACGCACACCGAAGTACTCTGGTTCGACGGCGAGTGGATGGACTGGTGGACGAACGAGGACGGGCGCGAGCTGTACACGTTCCTGCGCCGGCTCGATCCGAGCCTGATCATCAACAACCGCGTGGGCAATTCGCGTGCGGGCAGTCTTGCGGGCATGGACAAGGGCGAAGGCGTTGGTGACTTCGGCACGCCCGAGCAAAATATTCCGGCACGTGGCTTCGGTCCCGGTGTGTACTGGGAAACCTGCATGACCTTGAACGACCACTGGGGTTACAACAAGTACGACGACCACTGGAAATCGACCGAAGTCGTGGTGCGCAATCTGGTCGACATCGCCAGCAAAGGCGGCAACTATCTGCTTAACGTCGGGCCGGAAGCGAGCGGTGTAATTCCCCCGCCCGCGGTGGCGCGCCTGCACGACATCGGCGGCTGGCTCAAGGTCAACGGCGAGTCGATCTACGCCACCGGGCCGACACCGTTCGCCGGCGACCATGGAGGCTACTCGACGAGCGAAAAGAACGACGACGGTAAGCCGAAGTGGATTCCAAAGTGGGATTGGCGCGCGACGAGCAAGAAAGGAAAAGTCTACGTGCACTTGTTCGAGTGGCCGGGCAAGACGTTCCACGTCGATGCGGGGGACGTGCAGGTGAAATCCGCTTATCTGCTTGCCGATGCGAAGCATGCGCCGCTGAAATTTGCGCAGAACGGCAAGACGCTTGAAGTGCAGCTGCCCGACAAGCCGCTCGACCCGGTCGATACCGTGTTGGTCATCAGCACGGAATAGTCGGCATCAAGCTTTCAGTCGCGGCAGTCTTAACGATTTTTCACTTGAGGGTCGAATCGTATCAGGCGTATTTTGTTCGACAGCCAACACGAGGAGGAGATTCGAAATGGTTCGGTTCTTTTTCTTGCTCTCGACCGCGCTGCTGTCTTCTCCTCTTGTGGCAGCGGCGTTGGATTCCCGCGTTCTGGCCAGCTCCGGTTTTCTCGAAGCTCACCCCGACGTTTACTGGCGTGAACTCGCCCTGGAACGTTACAAGAAGGGGAAGTACGTCGAGGCATTCGACTTGTTCCGTCGTGCATCACGTTACGCGGACAAGTCATCGCAAGGCATGGTTGCCGAGATGTTGTGGGAGGGTAAGGGCACCTTGGCGGATCGCGCTCTCGCCTATGCGTGGATGGACTTGGCCTCCGAGAGAGAGTATCCGCAGCTGGTAGTGTGGCGGGAGCAGTATTGGCATCAGCTGACGCCCGACGAGCAACGTCGCGCGCTCGAAGTCGGCAAGGCCGTGTATGCCGAATACCGGGATTCCGCGGCCAAGCCGCGTCTCGAAAACAAACTCCGGCTCGCACGCCTGGATATCTTAGGATGGATAGAGGATGCGGACGTCTTGCTGCCCGATTCAAATGGCAACATCAGCATCAGCGGGCAGCACGATCGGGTCTACAACCACCAGTATTACGATCCGAACTACTGGGATCCGAAACTGTATTGGCGACGTATCGACAACGAATGGAATGCCACCGTAACCATCGGCCCGCTGAGCGAGAAGCGCCCACCTTAGACGCACCGAACAACGATTGATTCAGGCGCGGCGCGTGGCCTCGCGCGATTCGCGCAAGGAAAAGATCGGCTGCATCGCCACCCACTTCTCGCCGGGCTTGGCGAACGGCAGTGCCTGCTGGAACTTCCACATCAGCGTTTCCCACTCCTGCACGCGCGGGTTGGCATCGTCGCTCGCGGCCTTGCGTTCCGCGGAGTAGTCGTCGCCGACGTCGAGCGTGAGCACGAGGCGATTGCCCGCGCGGAAGATTTCCAAGTCGCGCACGCCGGCGTCGCGCAATGAATCGACGATCTCCGGCCACACGTTCTCGGGCCGATGCCAATGCTCGTACTCGGCGATCAGCTTCGGATCGTCCTTGAGGTCGAGCGCATAGTAGAGTCGCATGCCATCACCCCGTCGCCGGTTTGCCTGTGCGCAGAGCGTAGCCTAGGATCACGGCGAAACACACCGTCGGCACGATGATCGAACGATGGATGCCGAAGGCGTCGGACACTGCGCCCATCAATGCGGTCAGCACCGCGCCGCCGACGATCGCCATGACCAGGAACGAGGAGGCGAGCTTGCGATCGTCGTCACCGAGACCGCTCAAGCCGAGGCTGAAGATCGTCGGGAACATCACCGACATGAAGAAGCTCGCGGCGACGAGCGCGTACACGCCAAGCTGGCCGGGGACGACGATCGCATAGAAGGTCAGGCCGATATTGATCGCGGCGAACAGCGCGAGCAGGCGCACGGGCGTCAGGAACAGCATGGCCAGCGTGCCGCCGAAGCGACCGATCATGAACGCGAACAGCGAAGCCATCAGATACGTCGCCGCGCTTTTTTCCGGCGTGCCGGGCACCGTGCCCTGGATGTAGCGGATCAGATAACTCCAGATGCCGACCTGTGCACCGACGTAGAAGAACTGTGCAACCACGGCGAGAACGAAATTGCCGTTGTGGAACAGCTTGCCGATGTGCGAGACGCCGCCGACGTGGTCGGACTCCTGCACCGCGGTCGCCGGAAAGCGCGTCATCGCGATCAGCACCGCCCAGACGACGACGATGAGGCCGATGATCAGATACGGTGTCTGCACCGCGGCGGATTCCGCGGCGTAATAGGCCTGGCGCGCGCTGTCGGTCATCGCTACGAGTTCGGCCGGCGTGTGTTCGATGCCGGAGAAGATGAACTGCTGGCCGATGAACACGCCCGTGATCGAGCCGAGCGGGTTGAACGACTGGGCGAGATTGAGCCGGCGCGTGGCGCTGTCGGCCGGGCCGAGCACGGTGACCAGCGGATTGGCCGAGGTTTCGAGAAACGCAAGGCCGCTCGCGATCACGAACAGTGCGGCGAGGAACAGACCGTAGGTGTGCAGCGCGGCGGCGGGGTAGAACAGGAAGGCGCCGGCGGCATACAGGGCCAAGCCGATCAGCAGCGCACCCTTGTAGCCGAAACGGCGCATGCAGATGCCGGCCGGAATCGCGAGCAGAAAGTAGCCGAGATAGAACGCGCTCTGCACGAGGCCGGCCTGGAAATCGGACAGCTCGAACGCTTTCTTGAACTGCTTGATCAAGATGTCGTTGAGATTGTTCGCCATGCCCCAGAGAAAAAACAGGCTGACGATCAGCGCAAAGGCGACGAAAGCCGTGCGCGCGACGTGCCCCCTTGGCGTCACCGCGCCTTTGCTCGCGTAGTGCATCGATATCCTCCCGGTGTGCGTGGAATTGTGTTCTGCTGTCGCACAGATAGAATCATTTGAAGTCTAACAGCGATTTTCCTGCGGTTGCAAATATAAAACATAGTTTCTAGAATTTCACAGAGCGTCGCGACATGTCGCGAGCCGGTGGCACAAGGAATTCGCAGTGACGAAAACGACCAAATACCGCGCCCCGGCGCTCGACAAGGGCCTCGATATCCTCGAACTGCTTGCGCGCACGCCCGGTTCGCTCAACCTGACCGAAATCGCCCAGGGCATCGGCTACTCCAAGAGCGAAATCTTCCGCATGCTGCAGGTGCTCGAAGCGCGCGGCTATCTCGTGCGCGAGGGCAACGACGGCGCCTATGCGCTGACCAATCGCCTGTTCCTGCTCGGTATGGAGCGGCCGCCGATCAAGGGGCTCACCGAGGCGTCGCTGCCGGTGATGCACCGACTCGCCGAACAGATCAAGCAGCCTTGTCATCTGGTCGTTGCCTCGCAGGACCAGATCGTCGTCATCGCGCGCGTCGACGCGCCGAGCGATATTGGCTTCGTCGTGCGCGTGGGCCATCGCCGACCGCTTGCGCATGCGACTTCCGGCGCGGTGTTGTTTGCATTTCAAAGTGAGGAAACGCAGCAGCGTTGGCTGGTGCTCATGGAAGCCGGCGAAGAGCGCTTCAAGCGCAAGCCGTTTCTCGCCACGGTGGAACAAATCCGCGAGCAGGGTTACGCGGCTCTGCCTAGCGAGGCGGTCGATGCGGTGACCGACCTTTCCGCGCCGATCCTGCAGGACGGGCATGCGGTCGGCACGCTGACTATTCCGTTTGTCGAGCGCCATCCAGTGACCGTGTCGGTCAAGCAGGCAATCCAGCATCTGCGTGACGCGGCGAAAGACATTTCAGCCGCCTTGCTGCACTGACAACGCATTCTCGTTGCATATCCGCCGCCGCTCGTCGGCGGATGACGCGGCCCGAACCGCAAATCCCGCCGCCCATCGGTACGGCCCTTCCGCTTGCGCGCCGATGCGGCGAGATTGCCTTCCGTCCAATTTGGAAGGCAAGCCATGAACGTATCCGTCGAAGACGCGGGCGCCGTCGGGCATTCTCACCCCGGTGCATTCTCACCGGCGCATGCGCCGCGCACGAGCGCGGAACCTTACGCGCGGTTCGGCGCCACGGCGTTGCGCGCCGCCGCGGTATTCTGGTTTATCGTCACCGCCGCCGGTCAGCTGATCTTTGCGACCTACATCGCCGGCTTCTACGGTCGCGCGACGTTGGCGGGACGCCCCGAGCTTTGGAACAAAGTGATGCCACACGGCTACGTCGCCGGCGACACTTTCTTCAATCTCGTGCTCGGGGTGCACCTGGCCTTCGCCTTTGTGATCACCGTGGGCGGGTTGATGCAATTGATCCCGGCGATTCGGCGCCGCGTGCCGGCCCTGCATCGCTGGACCGGCCGCGCCTACCTCATCGCCGCGGCGCTCATGGCCACGGGTGGGCTCATGATGATCTGGGTGCGTGGCGGTGCGCCCGGCGACGTCACGGCAAACGTCATCATCAGCTTCAACGCCCTGCTGATTTTCACCTGCGCCGCGTTCGCATGGCGTTGTGCGCGTGCGCGCAGGTTCGATCTGCACCGACGCTGGGCATTGCGTCTTTTTCTCGCTGTCAGCGGCGTCTGGTTCTTTCGCGTCGGCCTGATGTTCTGGATCGTCGTCAATCGCGGGCCCGTGGGATTCGATCCCGATTCGTTCACCGGGCCGGCACTGATCGTCCTCGGCCTGCTGGCATACTTTCTTCCACAGGGCGTGGCCGGGCTCTATTTCCGCGCGCAGCAAAGTCGCAGCAAGAGTGCGAAATTCGCTATGGCCAGTGGGTTGACCGTGCTCAGCTTGGTGATGACTGTGGGCATTGCCGCGGCGGCGGTGATCATGTGGCTGCCTCGCCTTTGAGACCAGATCATGAACGAACACAATTCCATTTTCTCACCGCAGATCTATGCCCGTATCGGCGGCGTGCTCTATCTCATCATCATCGTCGCCGGCGGGTTAGGCGAGATGTTCGTACGCAACGGACTGGTCGTTCCCGGCGACTCCGCGGCAACAGCGCATGGCCTTTTGGCTGCGTCCTCGCTTTGGCGCATTGGCATCGCGGGCGACCTGCTTCAGCATGCGTGCGACGTGGGGTTGGGGCTGGTGCTCTACGTCCTTCTGCGGCCGGTCAACCGGAATATCGCTCTGCTCGCCTTGCTGTTCGATGTCGTCGCCGTATCGGTGTTCGTTGCGAACAAGTTGAATCTGATGCTGCCGCTGTTTCTGCTCGACGACGCGAAGTACCTCGGCGCATTCACGCCCGAACAGTTGCAAGCCCTGGCCTACGTCGCGATCCGCGCACATGAACATGGCTTCGGCATCGGCCTGATCTTCTTCGCCTGCGAGTGCATCGTGCTCGGCTGGCTGATTTTCCATAGCGGGTATCTGCCGAAATTTCTCGGCGTGCTGATGCCGATCGCGGGTGTGTGCTACCTGATCAACAGCTTCGCCCTGATTCTCGCGCCGAAGCTTGCGGGTGCGCTCTTCCCCGCGGTCCTGCTTCCGTCGTTCATCGGCGAGCTGTCGTTGTGTTTGTGGCTGTTGCTCAAGGGCGTAGACGTGGCGAAGTGGAACGAGCGTTCGCGAGCGACGCAAGTCGGCAGCGGCTGAAAGCGGAACTGGACTATGCTAGTCCCATGTCCGCGACGCTGACTCCCAAGCCGCACGGCCTCGCCCTGATGCTGGGCTGGCGGCGCCTGCTGCTCGCCTTTGGCGTTGCCGTCGTCCTCTGGCGTTTGCTGGTTGTCGGCTGTCCGCCGGCGTCCGCATTGGGTATCCATGTTCTCGTGATCGGTCTGGGCGCGGTGCTTGCTTTTGGACTGTTCGAGCAATGGCCGCGGCGCCTACCGGCGTGGCTTGCGCGCTGGGTACTGCAGGTATTCGGCGTGGCCGTGGCGATACCGCTGACGGCCGTCGCCGCGTTTTCCTGGCTGCCGAACGTGGAAGGGCAGCCATTCTGGGAAGTCGAGCACTTGCGCGGCTGCTTCACGGCGATGAATGTTGCCGGCCTTCTCGTCGGCCCGTGGATCGCGCTCGGCGCCTTGGTCCGGCAGAAGGAAGCTTTCGCGCACGATCAGGCGCTCGCCTTCGACCTCGAACGCAGCGAACTCGAACGCCAGGCGCTCGATGCGCGGCTGCACTTGTTGCAGGCGCAGGTCGCGCCGCATTTCCTGTTCAATACCTTGGCGAACGTGCAAGCTCTCGTCGATGCGGGGTCGCCGCAGGCGCCGACCGTCCTGCGCGCCCTGATCGCCTACCTGCGCGCCGCGGTGCCGCGCCTGCATGAAGCTTCGACGACGCTGGGTCAAGAACTCGATCTCGTACGTGCCTATCTCGAACTGATGCACATGCGCATGCCCGATCGCTTGAATTACACGCTGCACATCGACGATGGCGCACGTGCGCTGACCTGTCCGCCGATCACTTTGCTGACTCTGGTGGAAAATGCCGTGCGCCACGGCATCGACCCGGCCGAAGAGGGCGGCCACATCGACATCGAAGTGCGCCGGCAGGGCGAGCGCTGCCTCGTGCGCGTCAGCGACGGCGGTGTGGGCTTGCGTGCGACGACCGGCGGACTCGGCACAGGCCTGTCGACGCTGCGCGAAAGATTGCGTCTGGTCTTCGGCGATCGCGCCAGCCTGTGCGTGAGCGAACGGCAACCGCACGGCGTCTGCTCCGAACTCGATCTGCCCGCGCAGATGGCGGGTGCATGAGCGCAGGCGCATCCGCGCTGATCGCGGACGACGAGCCGTTGCTGCGCGACGCGCTTGCTCATCAGCTCGCCCGGGTCTGGCCCGAGCTCGAGATCGTCGCGCAGGCGCGCAACGGGCGCGAAGCCGTCGATTTGTTCGAGGCGAAGCGTCCCGACATTTGTTTCCTCGACGTGCAGATGCCGGGTTTGTCCGGCGTCGAAGCCGCGAGCGTGATCGGTCGCCGCGCGCATCTGGTCTTCGTCACCGCCTACGATCAGTATGCGGTTCACGCATTCACCCACGGCGCGCTCGACTATCTGGTGAAGCCGGTCGAACCGGAGCGCCTTGCGGAAACGGTCGACCGGCTCAAACAGCGTCTCGCCACCGCGCGACCGGCGACGAACACCGAAGACTTGCTGCGTGAACTGGCCGCGCAATTGCAGCGCAACGGTGCGCCCGCGCCGCTGCGCTGGCTGCGCGCGCAGACCGGCCAGACCTTGCGCCTGATCGCCGTCGACGATGTCGACTATCTGCGTTCCGACACCAAATACACGCGCGTCGCCTGGCGCAGCGAAGCAGGCCACGCGTCGGAGGCCTTGGTGGGCGCGACCTTGAAGGAGCTGATCGCGCAGCTCGATCCCGCGCAGTTCGTGCAAGTGCATCGCTCGGTCGTCGTCAATCTGCGCGCGATCAGCCACGTCGTGCGCGGCGACAACGACACGGCCGACATCCATATGAAGAACCGCGATGAAGTGCTGCCGGTCAGCCGCAGCTATCTGCATCTGTTCCGGCAGATGTGATATCGAACGTTCAGTCGAGCACGATCTCGCTTGCCGGCGGCAGCCGCCAATCGATTTCCGCTTGCCCATGCTCGCGCAGGTAGGCGTTCGCGCGCGAGAAATGCCTGCAGCCGAAGAAACCACGATAGGCGGACAACGGCGAGGGATGTGGCGCCTTGAGCACGAGGTGGCGGTGCGTATCGATCAGCCTGCCCTTGGCCTGTGCCGGGCTGCCCCAGAGCAGGAAGACGAGGCCTTCGCGGTCGCGGTTGAGATGATCGACAACCGCATCGGTGAAACCTTCCCAGCCCTTGCCCTGATGTGATCCGGCACGGGCGCGTTCCACGGTCAGCACGGCATTCAGCAGCAGCACGCCCTGTCGCGCCCAGGGCAGCAGGCAACCGTGATTGGGACGCGGGATATTCAGGTCGGTCTCGATCTCGGTGAAGATGTTCTGCAACGACGGCGGTACGTCCACACCGGGCAGCACGGAGAAGCAGAGGCCGTGCGCCTGATTCGGCCCGTGATAAGGATCCTGGCCGAGGATGATGACTTTCACCTGGTCGAACGGCGTCGTGTTGAGCGCAGCGAAGATGCGTTTCGGCGGCGGATAGATCACTTTGCCGTGGCGCAGTTCGTCGCGCAGGAATTCGCTCAGCGCTTGCATCTCGGGACGCTGCAGGTAGTCACCGACACGCGCTTTCCATGACGGCTCGAGTTGGATTCTGTCTTCGCTCATTGCGGATGTCCGAACGACAATTGCCGCGTGGTCGCGATCCATGCGCCGAGCCAGCCGAGCACGATGCTGGCACCGAGCAAGGCGAGGGCCTGCACGATCGACAAGCCGTGGATCGCGAAGCGTCCGCCATAACTCGACGTCAATTGGCCCAGCGGCGCCGACAATGCGATCTCGACAACGCCGATCAGGATCAGCGCGCAGAGTCCTGCGAGGGCGCCGTACCAAAGCCCGGTGTACAGGAACGGCCGGCGTACGAAGGCACGGTCGGCACCGAGCAGCTGCATCACCGAAATTTCCTCGGCGCGTCCGGCGATATCGTTGCGCACGGTGTTGCCGACCACGAGCAATGCCGCGAGCCCGAGCAGGACCGCGAGCACGCCGGCGAGACGCGCGGTGAAGGCGAGAATCGCATCGAGACGCTGGCGCCAGAGCGCGTCGTACTGTACTTGGTCGACATGCTTGTCGCGCGCGAGTTCGTCGACGATCGGCGGCGCGCCGCGGGTGGGCGCCGTCGCGATCTTCGGCGTTACGATCAGCACGGTCGGCAACGGATTGCTCTGCAGCACCTTGAGCGCATCGGCGAAACCCGACTGGCTGCGGAATTCGGCGAGTCCTTCCTCGGGCGTCTTGATGACCACATCGGCGACATCGGCGCGCTGGCGCAGCGTCTCGGCCAGCGACTTCGCGGCGGCGGAATCGACCTCGGGCTTCAAGAACACGCCGATTCCACGCGCATCGTCGAGATGGCCGCCGAGCGCGCGTGCGTTGTCGAGCAGAAGCCAAAGCAGGAACGGCAGGCACAGCGCGAGACTCATGACGAGCAAGGTCAACGCGGTCGCGCCGGGGCGAGCGGTGAGACGCTGCAGGCTCGTCCGGAAACTGCGTGAATGATGTTCGCGCCACGCGCCCACGCGTGGCCGCTCGTGCGCGGTCGCGCGCGGTGCGGGCGGTGCCGTGACGGGCTTTTCCGCCTTGATCTGTGCAGGAGCCACGCGACGGTTCACGCCGGTACCTCGGCTTTCGCCGTTGCGGGACGGAAGTCGTCGATGAGTTTCCCGTGATCAAGCACGAGCACGCGCTTGCCCATGCGCTTGATCAGATTCAGATCGTGGCTGGCGACGAGCACGGCCGTGCCGACCTGTTCGAATTCGGCGAACAGCTTCATGATCTCGGCCGACAGCATCGGATCGAGGTTGCCGGTCGGCTCGTCGGCGATCAGCACGGGCGGCTTGCCGACGATCGCGCGCGCGATGCCGACGCGCTGTTGTTCGCCGGTCGACAGCGTCACCGGTGCCGAGGCCTCGCGCGCGAGCAGACCGACCTTGTCGAGCGCGGCGCGCACGCGCTTGCCGATTTCCTCGCGCGTGCAGCCTGCGATCTCGAGCGGCAGGGCGACGTTGTCGAACACGCTGCGGTCCATTAGCAGGCGATGATCCTGGAACACCATGCCGACGCCGCGGCGCACGCGCGGCACGTGGCGCGCCTTGGTCTTGGCGAAGTTCTGGCCGTTGACCGTGATCTGCCCGCGCGTCGGCCGGTCCATCAGTGCGACGAGGCGCAGAAGCGTGCTCTTGCCCGCGCCCGAGTGGCCGGCGACGAAGGCCATCTCGCCGGCGGCCAGCTCGAAGGAAAGATCGGTCAGCGCTTCCTGTCCGGAGGGATACTTTTTGCTGACTTGCTCGAAACGAATCACGCTGGACTACCGCGCGAGCTGGCTGTGGCGCATGCCGTAGCCAAAGTAGACGACAAGGCCGATGCTGACCCAGACCACGAACACGAGCCAGGTGATCGCGGCGAGCTCGGACAAGAGCCAGATCGAAAACAAGATGCCGACCACCGGCACCAACGGCACGAGCGGTGTGCGGAACGAACGCGGCAATTCCGGTTTGCGCACGCGCAGCACGATGACCGAGGCGCAGATCACGATGAAGGCCGAGAGCACGCCGATGTTGACGAGTTTGGCGACTTCGTCGAGCGGAAACAGGCCGGCGACGAGCGCGGTGAACACGCCGAGCACGATGGTCGGGCGGTGCGGCGTGCCGTAGGTCGGATGCACATGCGCAAACCAGCGCGGCAGCAGACCGTCGCGCGCCAGCGCATACCAGATGCGCGCCGCGCCGAGCATGAACGCGAACAGCACGCTGATCAGGCCGAACACGGCCGAGACCGAGATCGTCGCGGCGACCCAGTTCAGGCCGAGGCTCTTGAACGCATCGGCTACGGGTGCCTCGGTGTTGAGTTTCGGATACGCGACGATGCCGGTCAGCACGAGCGACACTGCGAGGTACATCGCCATCGACACGCCGAGCGAGAGCAGCACCGCGCGCGGCAGGTCGCGCTGCGGATTCTTCGATTCCTCGGCCGCCGTGGTCAGCGTGTCGTAGCCGAACACGGCGAAGAACACGACTGCGGCGGCGGTGGCGATGCCATGCCAGCCGAAGTGGCCGACGCCGTCGGCGCCGACCACGCGCTCGGGCACGAACGGATGCCAGTTTGCCGGATTGATGTAAAACACGCCGATGCCGATCACGAGCGCGACCGCGGCGACCTTGATCGCGACGATGACGGTGTTGAAGCGCGCGCCCCACTCGGTGCGGAACACGAGCAGCGCGGCGACGCCGAGCGTGACCAGTGCGGCGATCACGTTGAACACGCGGCCCTCGCCGGTGCCGAGCGCGCCCTGTGCCCATAGCGGCAGCACGATGCCGACGCTGGCGAGTGCGGATTGCACGTAGCCCGACCAGCCGATCGCGACGACGGCGACGATCAATGCATATTCGAGCAACAGATCCCAGCCGATCAGCCACGCGGGCAATTCGCCGAGTACGGCGTAGCCGTAGGTGTAGGCGCTGCCGGTCACTGGAATCATGCCGGCGAACTCGGCGTAGCACAGCGCGGCCGCGGCGCTGGCGATGCCGGCGATGACGAACGCGAGCGCGACCGCCGGCCCGGCGTTGAGCGCGGCCTGCTGTCCCGCGAGCACGAATACGCCGACGCCGATGATGCCGCCTATGCCGATTGCAGTGAGCTGCCATAGGCCGAGCACGCGACGGAAGTCGCCGCGCTTGCCGGCCTCGGCCTGCAGCGCTTCGACGGACTTGTGCCGCGTGATCGTATCGAACAGGCTCATTGATCCTCCCCGGAATGTTGGCGTGTGCCGATTGCGGTGCGATCACCGAATCGGCGGCATGAGGGCGAATGATAGCCGGCGCTGCGATCCGTTGCGTATCCCGATCAGTCGGCGAGATCGATCGCCGTGGGCGGTAGGCCCGAGGTGTGGCGCTCGTGCATGATGGTATAGGCACGTTCGAGTGCGCGCGCAGTGGATTTGCTGTCGAATAGCGCGGCGTGGTCGCGGCGCGCCAACAGCGTTGCTCGTAGCCGCGCGAGTTGATCCGGTGCACGGATCAGGGCGTCGAGTTTCGCTGCGTATTCGTCTTCGCTGCGTGTCACGAGCTCGGGCAAGTCCACCGCATGCAGCAAGCTGGCGCCGACGCGGCCGGCGAACGAGTCGGCGACAAGAGTGACCATCGGCACGCCCATCCACAGTGCGTCTGAACCGGTCGTGTGGGAATTGCACGGCAGCGTGTCGAGCGCGATGTCGGCGAGCGCGAGGCGGGCGAGATGCTCTGCCTGAGGGACGCGCGGCGCGAACACGAGCCGGTCGGGATCGACGCCGGCTTCGGTCGCATGGCGACGCAGGTTCTGCGTGAACCACGGATTTTCGTCGAGCAGCCAGAGCAGCAGGCGCGGATGCGAATGCATCAAGCGCATCCAGATCGCCCAGATCGCCGGCGTGATTTTCCACGACTGGTTGAATGAGCAGGCGACGATGGCCGATTCGGGAAGCCCGAGTTGCGCGCGATCGACGGCTGGACCGACGGCGCGCTGACGGTCGTTGGCCTGATAACAGCCTCGCAGGCGCACGACGGCTTCGCTGAATTCGTCCTCGCTGCCAGGCGGAATGGTGTGGTGATCGCCGACGATATAGTCCGCGTAGTCGCCCACCGTGCCGGGATAGCCGAGATAGTTGACGATGATGGGCGCGGGACGCAGTGCAGTGAGGCCGATGCAAGCGCCTTTGGTATGGCCGTTCAAATCGATCAGCACGTCGACCTGCGTTTCGAGCAGGCGCTTAGCGACTTCTCGTGGCGGAAGATCCGTGATCTCGATGAAATGCTCGCAGGCGGCGGCAACGCGGCGTCCCAGCGCCGAGCCGTCTGGCGGATTCAGGGCGAAACCGAACACCTCGAAGCGTTCGCGGTCGTGGTGTTCGAGCGTTTCGACGAGCAGTCGGCTCGTGGCGTGATCGCGAAAATCAGACGACACGTAGGCCACGCGCAGCCGGCCCGGCTTGCGCGGCGGAAACGCACGCTGGCGCACTTCGGCAACGTGCAGCGCCGATTGGGTGCGCACGAACTGCGCGGCCACCTGGCGCAGCGCTTTTGCGGACAGGTCGAGGCTGCTCAGCGCTGTGGCATAGTCGCCGACATTGCCGCGAGTCAGGCGGTCGATCAATTCGGCATGCGGCGCTTCCCAGCGCGACCAGTCCGCCATGCACTGCAGGGAAAACACCAGGCTGCCGAGTGCCCAATTCGATTGCGGCTGCAGTGCCCAAGCCCGTGCATATGCTTGCGCCGCCGCGTCGAGATTCTTGTCGCGTTCGTGAATCAGTGCGCTGCCGAACCATGCGTCGTAGTTGCGCGGATCACGATCGAGCGCCTGTCGGTAAAGGGAGATGGCGGCGGCGTCATCACCGTCCTGGGTCAGTGCGGTTGCGCGCCAGGCGAGCATCTGTGCCGAGTCGGCGATCGCGCCGGATAGCTGCGCAAATACGCCAAGCGCCGCCTTGCCGTTTCCGGTGTGCAACAGGCATTGGCCTAACCCGATCAGCGCAGCTTCGGATCGAGGCTGCAGACGCACGGCCGTTTCGAAGTGGGGCTGTGCATCGCGGAAAAGCCGATCGCGCAGCAGCAGACTGCCGAGGTTGATATGGGCTTCTGCGAAATCGGCCTTGCAAGCCAGCGCGTATTCGTAGCATTGCCGGGCGCTGGAGGTTTGGCCGATACGGGTGAAATCCAGGCCAAGGTGATAGGCCTCCGCAGCCAGTGCTGCGCGAGCGGGCAGTTGCGAGAGCAGGTTCCACGCTTCCTGCGGCAGATTGCGCAAGCGCAGGCTCGAAACAAGTCGCGCGCTGGTCTCCGCCGTGGTTCTGCGTGCGGCCTCGCCGATCAGATGGAGCGTGTCGGCTTGCGCAGCGGTTTGGCCGGCGCTGCGCGCGATATCCAGCCGCAGGAAAAGCAGCTTGTCCCGGTCCACCGGCAGATCGCGCAGAGCCTGGTCGATGGCCGCGAGAGCCTGTGCCAATTGACCAGACTGCATTTGCCTGCGAACTTGGGCCAGTACGGCGGCGAACGACGTGGCACTGTTCATGTCGTTACGTCGATGAGCTTGCCGGCAGCGCGCGTGCCTGCAGCGACACTTGCTTCTTGCCGCCGCCGAGCCATTGCGTGCCGACTTCGCGGAAGCCGTAACGCGCGTGGAATTTCGCCGACGCGGGATTGGGCGGATCGAGATCGAATTCGCAAGTCAGCGTTTCCACGCCCGTAGTCTTCGCGAAGGCGAGCAGATCGTCATAGAGCATTGCCGCGAGTCCGTGGCCTTGCCGATCCGCGGCGACGACGATGCGATCGATGTAGAGAAAACGCGGATAGCGTTGCGCGAACCATTGATAGTTCGGGCTGCCATAATCGGCGCCTTCGCGCAGCACGAGCAGGAATGCAGCGGCCGCGCCATCGATCTCGACTACGCGATGATAGGCGGCCTGCGCATGCAGGCGGAGCAACCGCGCTTCATCGAGCGGGCTGAGAAAGTGCACCGACTCGGCGTTGAGGCCGAGGATCGCGCGGAAGTCGCGCGTGGCAGCGTCGCGGATCATGCTGCGGCCGTCGTCGCCCACTGCCGCAGAATCAGGAACGCTTGAACAACCGCACGACGCGATGGAAGAACCCGGGCTTCTTCGCCGGCTTGGCCTCGGTGACCACCGCGACCGAAGCGGGGGTAGTGGCGATCGTTGCGGGCTTGCCCTTGTGCGCGACACTCGCCTCGGCGCCGGCGACGCTCGCAGCATCGACGCGCTCGCCGCGACCGCGGCCACGTCCGCCGCGCCGGCGCCGGCGGCCCGGTTCGGCGCCATCGCCCCGGGTCGTGGCGGCTGCCGGATTCGTCGCTGCACCCGCCTGCGCGGCGGCAACGACGGGTTGAGCTTCGCGGCGCGGCTCACGACGCTGGCCGTCGCGACGCGGACCGCTGCCGCTGCCTCCGCTGCGCGAACGCGGTCCACGCGCGCGCGACGGCGGTGGGCCCTTCACCGGCACGCTGCCGTCGTCTTCGTCTTCCACGCTGCCGGCGGGCAGGTCGGGACGATGCCGCGGCGGCGGCAGCACGAGCAGGGCCGGATCGATCGCCGCAGTCGGGATCTTCTGGCCGATGTAGGTTTCGATGTCGGGCAGGCTTTGCGCGTACATGTCGCAGGCGAAGCTGATCGCATCGCCCTCCGCTCCAAGACGAGCCGTGCGACCGATGCGGTGCACGTAATCTTCGGCGTCCTGCGGCAGATCGTAGTTGTAGACGTGGCTGACGCCCTCGATGTGCAACCCGCGCGCGGCGACGTCGGTAGCGATAAGGATTTCGATCTCACCGCGCTGGAACTTGCCGAGCAGGCTCTGGCGCTTCTTCTGTGGCACGTCGCCGGAGAGCATGCCGACGACGAAACCCTGCCGCTCCAGCCGCCGCGCGACTTTTTCCGCGGCCACCTTCATGTTGACGAAGATCATGCTGCGCTTGGCTTCGGACTTCGACAGCAGGCCGATCAGCAGCGGAATCTTCTCCTCGCTGGCCGGGAAGTAGATGATCTGGCGCACGCGATCGGCGGTGACGTTCTCGGTCTCGACCGTGAGTTGCTCGGCCTCGTTCATGTTTTCGTAGGCGAGTTCGAGCACACGGTGGCTCAACGTCGCCGAGAACAGCAGGCACTGGCGCAGTTCGCGCTCGGGCAAACGGCGCATGAGGAAGCGCACGTCCTTGATGAAGCCGAGGTCGAACATGCGGTCGGCCTCGTCGAGCACGAATACCTCGACCGCCTTGAACGAGAACACGTGCTGCTTGAAGTAGTCGATCAGGCGGCCCGGCGTGGCAATGATGATGTCGACGCCGGCGCGCAGAATGTCGCGCTGCTTGTCGTAGTCGACGCCGCCGTAGATCAGCGCGGACTTGAGGCCCGTGGCGCGGCCGATGTGCTGGAAATCCTTCTCGATCTGGATCGCGAGTTCGCGCGTCGGCGCGACGATGACGGCGCGCGGATCGGTCGGCCCGCGCTCGGGCAGGGCCGGCTTGGTCAGCAGGCGCTGCATCGTGGCGACGAGGAAGGCCGCGGTCTTGCCGGTGCCGGTCTGCGCCTGACCGGCGATGTCGCGGCCTTGCAGCGCATGCGGCAGGGTCAGCGCCTGGATCGGCGTGCAGCGGGTGAAGCCCGCGGCGTGCAGGCCGGCAATCACGCTCGGATGCAGGTCGAAGGTGTCGAAGAAGGTATCGGTTAAGGTTTGGGCAGCCATGGGTTCGATTCGGAAGTCACGCGGAATATCGCGCGAGCGGCTGCGCCTGATGCTTGAAATCCCGCGGAATCGTCCCCAATTCCTGCGAACCTCGTGCTTTGCTTGGTGCCGCTTGAAATGCGCTCGCGCTTCGGCTGAAATGGGGGCGAGCCCTCGAGATTTCATCCGCCGCAGCGATCGCGTAGCGAGTAATTGTAGCGCAAGCCAGGCCCTCGCGCCGCATCAGCGCGTCTTTTCCAGTTTTCCGCCGGAGCCACACCGTGAGCAATCAAGCCATCTCCCATGTCAATGACGACCAGTTCGACGCCGAAGTGCTGAAGTCTTCCGAGCCCGTGCTCGTCGATTTCTGGGCCGAGTGGTGCGGCCCATGCAAGATGATCGCGCCGATTCTCGACGAACTCGCCGGCAGCTACGCCGGCAAGCTCAAGATCAAGAAGATCAACATCGATCACAACCAGAAGACTCCACGCAACTACAACGTGCGCGGCATCCCGACCTTGATGATCTTCAAGGACGGCAAGGTCCAGGCTACGCAGATCGGAGCGGTCGGCAAGAAGCAGCTCGAGCAGTTGATCGACAAAGCCATCGAGCAGCCAGTCGGCAAGGCCGTATAAGCCGGCGCGACGTCGATCGACAGCCGGGGAGGCGGCGATCATGGGCGCGGTATTGTTTTTGCTCGTTGCGGGTGGCGTGTTGGCGGCGGTCGCGATCGCTCACGCCAACACGCGACGAGGCGTTTCCAAGTCCGGCGGCGCCTCGCGCGATACGGATTCCGACGGCGGATACGCGGGCAACAGCGGCTCGTCGACCTGGTTTTCGGGCGGTGGCAGTGACAGCGACAGCGGCAGCGGCAGTTGCGATGCCGGCAGCAGCGGCAGCAGCGGTTCCGACTGCGGTGGCGGCGATTCCGGCGGTGGCGGTGACTGAACTCACACATCCGCTGGACGCCCGCATTGCCAAGTGCTAAGGTATATTTTAACGAAGGGCTCAAAAGCCCTGCTCAGGTTTGATCCATCCCACGACTGAATCGCCTGGCCGCCTGAAGCGGCAGCGACGTCGAGCCCTAGAGAAAACCCCCGAGCATCGAGTCGCGCCGTTCTCGACTTCGATCGCGCGTGCCGCAGGGCGGCATGCGCGGCGGAAATGGCGCCCATTTCCATCCATCCCCAACGGCACCGAAGAAGGTTTGCCCGTGTCCGAAACCAACGATACCCCCGGCGAAAGCCGCAATCCCCCATCCGAAGGCAACGTCGCACCCGCCGCGAACGCCACACCTGCCGCGCAGGCAACTGGCAACGAAGGCGAGGCGTCGAAGCAGCAGCAAGGCGGCCGTGACGACCGCCGCGGCCGCGGCCGCAATCGTCACCGCAACCAGCAGCGCGGCAACGGCAACAATCCCAACCGCGGCGGTGGCGGCAATAACGACGCCGACGAGGAATTCGTCGAGATCCAGGGCCCCAAGACGGGCGTCACGATCGACCTCAACGAATTGAAGCGCAAGCCCGCGCACCTGCTGCTGAAGATGGCCGAGGAACTCGGCGTCCAGGAAGGCGCTGCGCGAGCGCGCAAGCAGGACATCGTCTTCCTGATTCTCAAGTCGCATGCGCGCGCCGGCGGCAGCATCTATTCCGAGGGCGTGCTCGAAATCCTCCAGGACGGCTTCGGTTTCCTGCGCACGCCGGACGAGAGCTACCTTGCCGGCCCGGACGACATCTACATTTCGCCCTCGCAGATCCGCCGCTTCAACCTGCGCACCGGCGACCACCTCGCCGGCACCGCGCGCCCGCCCAAGGAAGGCGAGCGTTACTTCGCCCTGCTCAAGGTCGACACGATCAACGGCGAGCCGCCCGAGGCGTCGAAGAACAAGGTGTTGTTCGAGAACCTCACCCCGCTGTTCCCGCGCAAGATGTATCACCTCGAGCGCGGCAACGGTTCGAGTGAGGACATCACCGGGCGCATTCTCGATCTCGTTTCGCCGATCGGCCGCGGCCAGCGCGGCATGATCGTCAGCCAGCCCAAGGCCGGCAAGACGATGATGCTGCAGAACGTCGCCCAAGCGATCGTGCACAACTACCCCGACGTGCATCTGATCATCCTGCTGATCGACGAGCGTCCCGAGGAAGTCACCGAGATGCAGCGCGGCGTGCGCGCCGAGGTCGTCTCCTCGACGTTCGACGAGCCTGCGATGCGCCACGTGCAGGTCGCCGAGATGGTAATCGAACGCGCCAAGCGCCTGGTCGAGCACAAGAAAGACGTGGTCATCCTGCTCGACTCGATCACGCGCCTCGCACGTGCCTACAACACCGTCGTGCCGTCGAGCGGCAAGGTGCTCACCGGCGGCGTCGATGCGAACGCACTGCAGCGCCCGAAGCGCTTCTTCGGTGCCGCGCGCAACGTGGAAGAGGGCGGCTCACTGACGATCGTCGCAACCGCGCTGGTCGAGACCGGCTCGAAGATGGACGAGGTGATCTACGAAGAGTTCAAGGGCACCGGCAACATGGAAGTGCACCTCGACCGCCGCATCAGCGAGAAGCGCGTCTATCCGTCGATCAATATCAATCGCTCCGGCACGCGCCGCGAGGATCTGTTGATCGAGCCGGACGTGCTGCAGAAGATCTGGATCCTGCGCAAGCTGCTGCATCCGATGGACGAGCTTGCCGCGATGGAGTTCATGCTCGACAAGATGAAGAACACCAAGTCGAACGACGAGTTCTTCAATTCGATGAAACGCTGAGAAGCGGTTTTCGTCTCAAAAAAAGCCGGCACCGCCGGCTTTTTTGTGCCTGGGACAGGTACCGATACCATTAGCGCCCTGGGTAAATTTCGCAAATTTTAGAAAGTCTTAACAAAGATAGATGCATGTTTCGCAGGCGGCGCGGCGTCTGTTGCACCGCAAGTTGCATCAAATGGTTTCATTTGTTACCAGTTGCCGCGGGGACAATCTAATTCCTTCTGTCTGATGCGACAGGCTCTCTCCAGCCGGTTCGGCGCGGGCCTTCGTGCGTATACGTTCCCGAGTTTGCAGTTCCCCTTTTTTATTTCCCATCTGGAGACAGCCGCATGCGTATCGCAAAATCCGCGTTACTCTCACTCTGCATCTCGGGCCTGTTCGCATTTACGGTTGCTCACGCGAACGGCCCGATCGATGCCAACGGCAACGGCGATCTGAAGCCGTCGGGTAAGGGTTGGGGTGAAGGCCAGGCGTTCTCGAAACCGGACAACAATGCCAAACCCGGCGGCGGCGGTACGAGCAATGGCATCAACTACCACGGCGGTCCGGTGATTCTCGGCACGACCCACGTCTACTACATCTGGTACGGCAACTCGGGCTGGCCGACCAGCTCGGCCAACTCGATCCTGTCAAACCTGGCGCAGAACATCGGCGGTTCGCCGTACTTCAACATCAACACAACCTACTACGACAGCACCAACACGCACGTGACGAATGCGGTCAGCTACAACGGCTCGACGACGCATGCGGAGACGTACGGCACCTCGCTCAGCGATAACCAGATCGAGCAGATCGTCAGCGACACCAATCCGACCGACAGCAACGCCGTGTACTTCGTGCTTACCGGTCCCGACGTGACCGCATCCTCGGGTTTCTGCACGAGCTACTGCGGTTGGCACACGCACGCAACGATCGGCGGTCGCGACATCAAATACGCGTTCGTCGGCGATGCGGCCTCGCAATGCCCGTCGAGCTGCACGGCGCAGAGCACCAGCCCGAACGGCGACATCGGTGCGGACGGCATGGCCAGCGTGATCTCGCACGAACTCGAGGAGGCGGTGAGCGATCCGGACCTCAATGCCTGGTACGACCGCCGCGGTCAGGAAAATGCCGACAAGTGCGCATGGACCTTCGGCACCGAATACACCGTGTCGAATGGTTCCAAAGCCAACATGCGGCTCGGCTCGCTGGACTATCTGATCCAGCGCAACTGGGTCAACGCCGGCGGCGGGTATTGCGCGCTGAACTATTGATCCGCGCTCGGTTTCGAGTGTAAAAACAACGGTGCGGTCCAACTGGGCCGCACCGTTTTTCGTTGGGCAGGACCATGCGTATGAAAATTTTCCCGATCGCCGTCTGCACGTTGCTCGTGGCTGCGTCCTCTGCGACGAGCGCGCAGGCGCCGGGTCGGGTGATGACGATGACGCGTACCGCGAAGCAATTCGGCGATCTCGAAATCCGCATTGACGATGCTGCGCGCAAACACGATCAGGCAGCGTTGGAGAAACTCCTCGCGCCGCGATTCGAGCAGCGCGACGCGGCCGCGCCGGGCCAGCCGCTGCCGCGCGCGGACTTCATCCGACACCTGCTCGCGCAATCGCGCGGTGACGGTTTCGCGATGGGCGATATCGCCGTGCATGAATTCGGCACGACCGCCGTCGTGAGCTATGCTGCGACGCAGTTCGTCGTCGACGTGTGGGTGAAAAGCGGCGACGACTACCAGCTCGCGGTGCGCTACATCGGCGGCCCGGCAGCGGCCACGAAAGGGGTGAATCCCAAATTGTGATGGTCCGCTCCGCCGCCGTATTGCTGTGGGTCCTGGCCGGGCTGGCCAGCGCGCAAGCTTCGCCGCCCGCAGGCGCAACGGCGCCGACACTCGACACCGTACTCGTCACCGGCGAGCAGCCCGGTCCGGGTTTGTGGAAAGTGACGCGGCGCGACAGTGATCATGTGCTGTGGATCCTCGGCACGCAGGCGCCGCTGCCGAAGACGATCAGCTGGCGAGCGAGCGAGGTGGAAAAGATCATCGCCTCCTCGCAGGAAGTGCTGACCGACGCGCAGGCTGACCTTAAGATCGGCCTCTTCCGCACCGTCTTCTTGCTCCCCGCTGCGCTCGGCGCGAAGAAGAATGCCGACGGCGAGACGCTCAAGGACATCCTGCCTGCCGATCTGTACGCGCGCTGGCTGCCGTTGAAACAGCGCTATCTCGGCAAGGACGACGGCGTCGAACGCCTGCGCCCGATCCTCGCTGCGAACGAGCTGTACGGCAAGGCGATCGGCAAGTCGGGCATGACCAACAAGAACGCGCTGTGGCCGGTTATCGAGAAGATCGCGAAGAAATACAGGGTGCCGATCAAGGAAATCGACGTCGCGATTCCCGTCGACAACGCGCGCCAGGCGATCGACGACTTCAAGAGCACGGCCGGCCAGCTCGACATCGACTGTCTGGCGACGACGATCGCGCGACTCGAAACGGACCTCGATGCGATGCGCGCACGTGCCAACGCCTGGGCGGTCGGTGATCTGGAAAAGCTGAAAAGTCTTCCGCACCCGGACCAGCGCGCGGTCTGCCTCAACGCCCTCACCGCGAATGCGAATCTGCGCGAGAGGCTCGACGCAGCGAGGCAACGCATCCGCGGCGAGTGGCTCGACGCCGCCGAAGCCGCGCTGTGGAGCAACGCGAGCACGTTCGCGGTGCTGCCGGTTGCCGAATTGGTCAGTCCCGACGGCCGCCTCGCGATGATGCGAGGAAAAGGTTACGTCATCGAAGAACCGCAGTGATTCGTGGTTCGGCCGTGGTCTAGGCGAGCTGCTGCCCCGGCACCGTCGCTTCCAGCAGCCATGCGACGACGGCACGCAGCGCATCGCGATGGCTCAGGCCAGCGGCGAGTGCATCGTCGTAGGCCTGCAATTGCGCATGCGCGCTGGTGCCGCGTGCGAGGATCGTGCGCAGAGCGCGCAGCGATCCGTGCGGGTCGAGCCTGCGTGCATCGGGCTCGACCAGCGTCAAGGCTTCCTCGACAAGCTGAGCCACCGGCACGGTGCGTTCGCGCGCCTCGTCGATGAACTCGGCCTCGATGCCGTAGCGCTCGGCGCGCCAGCGATTCTCCTCGATCAGGCGGCGCGTCGCCGAGCTGCGCTGCGCGCCGAGCTCGGGCAGGCGCAGGTGCGCGCTGACCAGGCAGCGGAACAGCGTCGCCAGCGCGATCGTGTCCGCCGCGCGCGTGCAGCTGTCGGCAATGCGCAACTCGAGCGTCGGATGCTTCGGCGACGGCCGGATCGTCCACCACAGCTCGCCGCCATCACGGATGCTGCCGGCGCGTTTCAGGATCGCGATGAAGCGCCGGTAGTCGGCTTCGTCGGCGAAAAAATCCGGCGTGCCGGTGCGCGGCCACTCGGTGTAGGCCGATTGGCGATAGGAAAACATGCCGGTGCGGCGCAGGCTCCAGAACGGCGATGCGGTCGACAAGGCGAGGAACAGCGGCAGCCATGGCAGCATGCGGTTCATCAGCTGCACGCGATCGATCTCATCATCCACGCCGACATGGACATGCAGGCCGCAGAAGAACCCGCGCAGGCCGACGATCTGATACTCATCGGCGAAACGCCGGTAGCGCGGCTTGTCGGTCTGCGCCTGCTGCTGCCAGCGCGCGATCGGATGCGAGCCCGAGGCGATGATGCCGAGGTGCATCGCCTGCGCGATCTCGGCGATCTGGCGGCGTAACGTGGTGACCGTGTCGAGCGCGTGCGCGGCATCGTCGAAGATCGGCGAGACGAGTTCGACCTGGGCCTGCTGCAGTTCGAACGCGACCGCTTCGCCGAGCCGGCGCTGGCAGGCCTTGACGAATGTCTTTGGCACGCGTCCCGGCGAGCGGCCGCTACGCAGGTCGACGAGGAAGAATTCCTCCTCCACGCCGAACGTCGGCGCGTCGACGCGCGCCGTCGTTTTCTTCACACTCACGTGCGCAACGCCCTCAATGCAAGATCGGGACGTGCGGCGCGCGCAACTGCGGCGAACGGGCCGGGCGGCTCGCACAGGCGCAGCAGCGCTTCGTCGAGTGCTTCGAGACGGGTAACGATTTCACCATGGCCTTCGGCGAGCGCATTGCGGACGGCTTCGAGCAGGATCGGATCGGCCTCGATGCGTTGAGCCTGATCTGCATGTCGATGCTGCCGAAGCCACGCGAGGAATGCGTAGAGGTCGATGCGCGTCTGACCTTCGCGCAGGAACAGAAAATCGGCGAGCAGGCCGAACAAGCTGACCAGGAAGCCGGCCGGTCGCGCCTCTGCCTCGGCAGGGCTGGACGTGGGTTGCTGTGGCATTTTCCGTCTCCTTTGATCCGCTTGCCGGCGGGTTTTGAACGGCGTCGAAGTGCGGCTAGCCCGATTCTGGCAAGCGCGCCGTGAAGAAAACGAAAAAAGCGTGATGGAATTGTGTGTCTTCTGCTAACGCGCCTCGCTTCCCGCAACCTTGCGCCAGCGTTTTCCGTGCGCGGATTCGAATTCCGTCGGCGAAAGCGGAATCACCGATTCGCCATTGCGCAGGCGCCACTCCGAGCCGAGCGGCAGCGCGGTCGCGTTGCCGTGGTCGTCGACGCTGACCGGCTGCGTGTGGACGAGGATCGTGCGCAGGCCGTGCTCGTCCTCGACTTCGAAGGCTTGCGTCTCGATATGCGTCTTCGCATTCATCGCAAATCTCCCGCGGCAAAACCAAGCGCCGGCCCTAGCCCGGCGCGATACGAAATCCGAGCGTCGCGCCGACCGCGCGCTGCCAGTCGGCGTAGAGCCGCTCGCGTTCGGTCTCGCCAAGCTCGGCGTCAAAGCTGTGGCCGATTGCCCAATGTCGTGCGATTTCATCGCGACTCTGCCAGAAGCCCGTCGCAAGACCGGCGAGATAGGCGGCGCCGAGCGCGGTCGTCTCGAGTTGGCGCGGCCGCTGTACCGGCACGCCGAGCATGTCCGCCTGGAATTGGGCGAGGAAGTCGTTCGCTATCGCGCCGCCGTCGACGCGCAGGGTGGACAGTTTCAGGCCTGCGTCGGCCTGCATCGCGGCGAGCACGTCGCGGGTCTGGTAAGCCATCGACTCGAGCGCGGCGCGCACGAGATGCTCCTTGCGCGTGCCGCGAGTGAGGCCGAACAGCGCGCCGCGCACGTCGCTGCGCCAGTACGGCGCGCCGAGGCCGACGAAGGCCGGCACGAGATAGACGCCCTCGTTCGATTTCGCGCGTCGCGCGTAGGCTTCGGAATCCGGTGCAGCATCGATCAGGCGCAGGCCGTCGCGCAGCCACTGGATCACCGAGCCGGCGACGAAGATCGAACCTTCGAGCGCGTATTCGGTCTTGCCGGCGATGTTCCACGCGACCGTCGTCAGCAGGCCGTTGTTCGACGCCACCGGTTTTGTGCCGGTATTCATCAGCATGAAGCAGCCGGTCCCGTAGGTGTTCTTGGCCATGCCTGCCTCGAAGCAGGCCTGGCCGAACAGCGCGGCCTGCTGGTCGCCGGCGACGCCCGCGATCGGGATCGAGCGGCCGCGCGCGAAATGCGTGGTGTGGCCGTAGACCTCGCTCGACGCGCGCACCTCGGGCAGCATCGCGCGCGGCACGTCGAACAGGGCCAGCAGGTCGTCGTCCCAGCGTTGCTCGTGGATGTTGTATAAAAGTGTACGCGAGGCGTTGCTCGCATCGGTAACGTGCGCCTTGCCGTCGGTCAGGTTCCAGATCAGCCAGGAGTCGATCGTGCCGAACAGCAGCTCGCCGCGTTTTGCGCGCTCGCGCGTGGGATCGACGCGATCGAGGATCCACTTGACCTTGGTCGCTGAGAAGTACGCGTCGATCAGCAGCCCGGTGCGCGCGCGTACGAGCGCATCGTGGCCGGCGGCGATCAGTTCGTCGCAGATCGCCCGCGTCTGCCGCGACTGCCAGACGATCGCGTCATGCACCGGCTTGCCGCTCGAGCGCTCCCAGACCACGGTCGTCTCGCGCTGATTGGTGATGCCGATCGCGGCGATGTCGATGGCCTCGCCGAGCTTGCTCGCAGTCGCGATCGCCTCGGCGACCGTCGCTTCGACGCTGGCGAGGATCTCGACCGGATCGTGCTCGACCCAACCCGGCTGCGGGAATTTCTGCGCGAACTCGCGCTGCGCGCTCGCGACGATGTCGCCGGCGTGGTCGAACAGCAGCGCGCGCGAACTCGTTGTGCCCTGGTCGATCGCGAGTACGTACTGGCTCATGCCTTTCTCCATTTCTGCATTTTTATACTTTTCATGCGTAGAATGCGTGCCAGAATCCTGCCGCCAGCAGCATGCCGACGACCGGAGCGAGCACAGGCACCCAGGCATAGGCCCAGTCCGAATCGGCCTTGCCCGGGATCGGTAGCAGCGCGTGCGCGATGCGCGGGCCGAGATCGCGCGCGGGATTGATCGCGTAGCCGGTCGGGCCACCGAGCGAGAGGCCGATCGCGACGACGAGGCCGGCGACCGCGAACGGTGCCAAGCCTTCGGTCATCTTGTTCGCGCCGATGATGAGCACGCCGAACATGAGCACGAAGCTGCCGATCACTTCGCACAGGATCGCGGCCGGGAAGTTGCGGATCGCCGGCGCCGTGCAGAACACTGCGCGCTTGGCGAGCGGATCGAGGTCGCCGTTCCAATGTGGGAGATAAGCGAGGTACGCCAGGGTCGAGCCGAGCGCCGCGCCCGAGACCTGCGCGGCGACGTAGCCCGGTACCTGCGCCCACGGGAACTTGCCGAGTGCGGCGAGTGCGATCGTCAGCGCGGAGTTCATGTGCGCGCCGCTGCCACTCGGCGCTGCCGCGTAGATGCCGAACAGCACGGCCAGGCCCCACGCGACTGCGATGACCAGCCAACCGCCGTGCTGCGATTTCGATTGCGGCAACAGTACGCCGGCGACCACGCCGCTGCCGAGCAGCATCAGCGTCGCCGTGCCGAGAAACTCGCCGAGATATGGACTCATTGTGGACTTCCCTCAAGATATTTTTCCAATCGTTGCTGCTCTTTTACATCGAAACGCAGACCGAGCTTGCTGCGTCGCCACAAAACATCGTCGGCGCTACAGGCCCATTCTTCGCGCACGAGATAGTCGGCTTCGGCCTGATGGAGGTCGGCGCCGAAACGTTCGCCGAGGTCCGCGAGCGTGTTCGCCGCACCGACGACGCGCTCGACGCGCGTGCCGTAGGCGCGCACATAGCGCTGCGCGAGGTCAGCGGGCAGCCACGGATAGCGGCGCATCGTCGCGAGCAGAAAACGATCGAACGCTTCTTCGCCCGAGTGCTGCGTGTCGGCGAACTCGCCGCCGGGCAGGTGCACGCGTTCGTCCGCGGTCCATGCACCATGCGTGTTGCCGAGCGCAGGCGCGAGGCGGTCGAGTGCATCTTCGGCAAGGCGACGATGCGTGGTTATCTTGCCGCCGAAGACGTTGAGCAACGGCGCGCCGGCGCCACCGTCAAAATCGAGCAAGTAGTCGCGCGTCACTTCCGAAGCAGTAACGCCTTCTTCTTCGAGTAGCGGGCGCACGCCGCTATAACTCCAGACCACGTCGGCCGGTGCGATTGCATGAGCGAAATAGCGGTTCGCCGCGGCGCAGAGATAGGCGATCTCGTCCGCATCGATGCGCACCGCTTCGGGCGTGCCGGTGAATTCGATGTCGGTCGTGCCGATCAGCGTGTAGTCGCGCTCGAACGGGATTGCGAACACGATGCGCCGGTCGGCCTGCTGGAACGTATAGGCGTAGTGGTGCTCGTAAAGACGTGGTACGACGATATGGCTGCCCTTAACCAGGCGCAGTGAATGCGCGTGCGGCACGTGGGCGACCTTGTCGAGGAAGCTCGTGGCCCATGGCCCGGCGGCGTTGACCAGTGCGCGAGCCTCAATATGGCGCGAGGCGCTGTCGTTTTGGCGTAATTGTGCCCGCCATCCCTGTTCGCCGCGTTGCGCGCGCACGCAGCGCGTGCGTGTGAGAATTTCTGCGCCGCGCGCCTGTGCGTCGAGCGCGTTGAGCACGACCAGGCGCGCGTCGTCGCACCATGCATCCGAGTAGATGAAGCCGGTTTCGAACTGGGCCTTGAGTGGTTTGCCGGCGACGTGCTCGCGCAGGTCCGCGCGACGCGAGCGCAGCAGGGTGTGCGCACGACGCCGGCCGAGACGGTCGTAGAGCAGCAGGCCCGCGCGGATCATCCACTCCGGGCGCAGGTGCGGTTCGTGCGGCAGCACGAAGCGCAACGGGCGCACGATGTGCGGCGCGGAGTTCAACACCACGTCGCGCTCGGCCAGTGCTTTGGCGACGAGCGAGAATTCGTACTGCTCGAGATAGCGCAGGCCGCCGTGAATCAGCTTGCTGCTTGCACTCGAAGTGTGCGCGGCAAGATCGTCTTGCTCGACGAGCAGCACCGACAAGCCGCGGCCGGCCGCATCGCGTGCGATCGCCGCGCCGTTGATGCCGCCGCCGACCACGAGCAGATCGAACCGGTTTTCAGCCTGTGCCTGCACGCCGGCATCTTCGCAGATTCGGATGAACGCGAGAACCGGGTGTATCGAGGAAACAGCGAGCAGGCCACGCAGCCGCGCGGGAAGGAAATCAGCGCTTTGCGCGCGGATGGAATACCAGCGGATGGACGTCGCTGACCGCCGTGGTCGCGGGCGCGCAGGTACCACAGCTCGAACAGCCGCCGCCACTGCCGCAGCCGGCGCCGCTGGCGACTTGGTGCGGGGTCACTTTCGTGCCGAGCGCGCGCAACGCGGCAATGGACGACGCGGCGAGCCAGCGGGCGAGTTGCGCCTGTGCGGCGCGATAGCTGCGCGGGAACAGGCGTCGTGCGGCGAACCACAGGCTCCAGGCGAGGATCAGCGCGATCGCGAAAGATTGGAAGATCGCGTAGCTCATGCGCCGAGGGCCTTCGCGATTTGATACGTCGCAAGCGAAGCAAGGTAAGCAAGGCCGAACAGGTAGCCGGCGAGCACGAGGACATTGCGCATCGATCCGGTCTCGCGCTTGACCGTGGCGAGCGTGGAGATGCACATCGGCGCGAACACGTACCAGGCGAGCAGCGACAGCGCGGTCGCGAGCGACCATTGTGCGGCGACGACGGCTTGCAATCCATCTTCGTTACCGGCGAGCGCGTAGACCGTCGCGAGTGAGGACACCGCGACTTCGCGTGCGGCGAGCCCGGGCACGAGCGCGATGCAAATCTGCCAGTTGAAACCGAGCGGCGCGAATACGGTATGCAGCCCGCGCCCGATCATGCCGGCAAGGCTGTAGTGGATCGCGGGTTCGCTCGCACCCACGGGCGGCGCGGGGAAGCTCGACAGGAACCAGAGCAGCACGGTCAGTGCGAGGATGATGCCGCCGACGCGCTTGACGAAAATCATGCCGCGCTCGTACAAGCCGATCGCGATGTCGCGCGGATGGGGCATGCGGTACGAGGGCAATTCCATCATCAGCGCGTGCTCGCTCTTGTCGCGGCGCAGGCGCTTGATCACCCAGGCGACGAGCAGTGCGCTGACGATGCCGCCGATGTAGAGCGTGAACAGCACGATACCTTGCAGGTTGAACACGCCGAGCACCGTGCGCTGCGGAATGAATGCGGCAATGAGCAGCGCGTACACCGGCAGGCGCGCGGAGCAGGTCATCAGCGGCGCGATCAGGATCGTGGTCAAACGATCGCGCGGATCGGGAATGCTGCGCGTGGCCATGATGCCCGGAATCGCGCAGGCGAAGCTCGACAGCAGCGGAATGAACGAGCGGCCGGTGAGGCCCGCCGACAGCATCATGCGGTCGAGCAGGAACGCCGCGCGCGGCAGATAGCCCGACTCTTCGAGGCAAAGGATGAAAAGAAACAGGATCAAAATCTGCGGCAGGAACGCGAGCACCGTGCCGAGGCCGGCGAACACGCCGTCGGTGAGCAGGCTGCGCAACGCGCCGTCGGGCAGTGCGTTGCCGATCCACGCGCCTGCGGCCTGCATGCCCTCGTCGATGCCGTCGTGCAGCGGCGTCGCCCACGAGAACACGGCCTGGAAGATCAGGAACATCACGATGGCGAGGATCGCGAGACCCAGCACCGGATGCAGCACGACGCGGTCGATCGCATCGTCGATCGCGGCGGTGCGTCGCGGCACGCTGACCGTGGCGGCGAGGATCGAGCGCACTTCGGTGTGCAGGTCGGCAGACGGCGTGGCCGGTTGCGGATACGGATGGGTCGGCGGCGCGTCGTCGATCTGCGCGATCAGTGCATTCGCGCCGCCATGCTTGACCGCGATCGTTTCGACGACCGGCATGCCGAGTTTCTGTGCCAGCGCCGCCGTGTCGATGCGGATGCCGCGCCGCCGCGCCGCATCCATCATATTGAGCGCGAGCAGCATCGGCCGGCCGAGCCGCGCGATTTCGAGCACGAAGCGCAGGTGCAGACGCAGGTTGGTCGCGTCGGCGACGCAGACGATCAGGTCGGGCGCGGCCTCTTGCGCGTGTTGGCCGGTGACGACGTCGCGCGTGATCGCCTCGTCCGGGCTGGTCGCGGCGAGCGAGTACGCGCCCGGCAGGTCGAGCACGCGCACGCTGCGTCCGCTCGGCGCGGTGTAGTGGCCTTCCTTGCGTTCGATCGTCACGCCGGCGTAGTTGGCGACTTTCTGCCGCGTGCCGGTGAGCAGGTTGAACAGCGCGGTCTTGCCGCAGTTCGGGTTGCCGACCAACGCAACGTGTAAATGAGTATGGTCGCGGGACGCGTCCATACGCAGCGGCGCGGCGACGGCGTTCATGGCGCTGCCTCGGTCGTGATCGTCACGCGCGCGGCTTCCGCGCGGCGCAGCGCGAAGCGCGTGTAGCCGATCTGCACGAGCAGCGGATCGGCACCGAGCGGGCCGCGTGCGACCAGGCGCACGGGCTCGCCGGCGACGAAGCCGAGATCGCGCAGACGCTGCGCGATGCGGTCATCCGTCACGCTGTCCTTCACCTCGATTACTGTGGCCGATGCGCCCATCGCCAGTTCCGAAAGCAGCACGCTAAGCCTGCATCTAAATAAGAATGGTTCGCATTATACTCAAGAGTAAGGAAAAGCGCATGGCAGTCACGGGCGACAGCGAATTTGTCGAATCCAGCTATCGCAGTGCGTTGTCGATGACGCGGTGATTGCCAACTGACGCGGCCTGTCTTTACAAGCACGCGGCGTTTGCCTTAGCTTTGGCTTCGGCGCGAGTTCGGGATTGAACTGAAGCGCCATTGGGGCATGCCGTGTCGCCCCGCTGACAATCCAAGTATTCGTCTGCGTCACGCAGAGCCCTGGCAAGGAATTGAGTCATGGTAATGAATGGTCGGTATTGGCACGGCGAGGTCCTTCCTCTCCTTTTGCGGCGCTCTTCAGCGTTCGCTCTACTTCATTGTCTCCCGCCTTTGTCTTAACGGTTTGGGTTTGTCGCTGTAGAACGCGGTGAGCAATGTGCTGTGGCTGCCGTTCATTTATGGCGGCCCGGTCTCTAAGTCCAAAGTCGAAAAAGGAAAAGGGGACGAGGATGAAAGGGTGGATCAAGTTTTTGGCGCTTCTCGTCGGCTTGACGCTGCAGGTCAGTGCGCTGGCGCAGTCGACGTTTGTGTCGATGGTTCCCGTTCGACTGATGGATACTCGTGCAGGCGGGACGACCGTCGACGGACAATTTTCCGGCGGCGGCGCCGTCTCCAGTACGGTATTGACCGTCTTGGGTCGAGCCGGTATTCCGGCCAGCGGAGTCAGTGCGGTTGCGCTGAATGTCACCGCAACGGATCCGGGAAACTTTGGCTATCTCGTCGTATGGCCCACGGGAACGACGCAACCGCTTGCATCCAACCTCAATTATGTTCCAGGACTGTCGATCTCCAACGAAGTGATCGCCAAAATCGGGACGAACGGTCAGGTTTCGATAGTCAGCTCGGGCGGCTCGAATATCATCGTCGACGTTACTGGCTATTTCCCCACGACTTCGAACCTTACTCCTCTTACCCCAGCGCGCCTCATGGACACCCGGACAGGTGCGACTACGGTTGACGGCCAATATGCCGGAGGAGGCGCGATCGCTCCGGGAGCAACTCTTGATCTTGCGGTACTCGGACGCGGCGGTATCCCGGGCACTGGCGTCAGCGCGATTGTCGTCAACATAACGGCAACCCAGCCGACAGGGCCGAGTTACATTACCGTATGGCCGAGCGGCACGACGCAACCCAACGCGTCGAACCTCAACGTGTCCGCGGGACAAACGATAGCGAACCTGGTGATGGTTGCTCCCGGCGCGAACGGAAAGATTTCGATCTACAACAACTACGGGAGTACGCAACTCATTGCCGATGTCGTGGGTTATTTTTCCTCCACGACAACCTTTGGATCACTCGTTCCCGCGCGCGTTCTGGATACGCGACCGGGCATGCCTACGGTCGATGGACAGTTTTCGGGACAAGGCGCCCTGGGGAGTGGTAGTACGCTCAGCTTTACCGTCTTGAATCGAGGAGGCGTGCCGAGCTCGGGAGTGGGTGCGGTTGCACTCAACATCATCGCAGTCAGTCCTTCTGCCGCTGGCTACCTCGTTGCCTGGGGAACAGGAACGACCGCTGGGAATGCGCCTCCTTTGGCGATGGGCATCAATTTCGCGGCATCCAGTACGGTTCCAAGCCTGGTCATCGCGCAAGTAGGGCCGAACGGCCAGGTTTCCATAAACAATAACAGCGCCGGCACGACCCATGTTGTTGCCGATGTCGTGGGGTGGTTTCCGGCTAATCCATTAGCCGCTACGTTTGTCTCACAAAACGTCCCCACGTCGATGACCGCCGGGCAAACTTACCCCGTCTCCATCACGATGCAGAATACCGGCACAGCGACGTGGACGAGCGCTCAAAACTACCGGCTGGGAGCGCAAAACCCCCAAGACAACACGACGTGGGGCAATACCATGGTGGTCAACACCTCCGGTGGCCCCGTTACTGTCGGACGGGTGGCATTACCGACTTCCGTGTCGCCAGGGCAGCAAGTCACATTCAGTTTCAACGTCACCGCACCTGTTACGGCTGGCACATATAATTTTCAGTGGGAAATGGTGCAGGATGGCGTAGCATGGTTCGGAGACAAATCACCGAACGTGGCGGTGGCGGTAGC
>Ga0207647_10000056_pt1 | contig 86476 bp, 94 predicted proteins | sample KBSCornC2_FD_184295 | JGI IMG/M metagenome (GOLD analysis project Ga0207647, IMG submission 184295) | Corn rhizosphere microbial communities from Kellogg Biological Station, Michigan, USA - C2 (SPAdes) (version 2) | ecosystem: Host-associated > Plants > Roots > Rhizosphere ...
CCGGCCACCACATCCAGTGCAATGGCAGGCGAGCGAACATGTCCTCGACCTTGTACAGCGCAGCGGACAGGCCTGCGGCGAGCATGCCCGATAGCAGCCCGGCGACGAGGCAGGAGAATAGCGCCACCATGTGCGGCGGCGTGGTTTGCAGCGGAAAGATGGCACCCGAGCCGAACCATAACGCACGGGCGAAGCCTGCCACGGCGCATGCCACGGCCACGGGGATGAAGCTGCGCGGGCGCCACTCGAACAGGAGAAGCTCTACCGCGAGCAGCACAGCCGCCAGTGGCGTGCCGAACACCGCGGTCATGCCGGCGGTTGCGCCGGCGACCAGTAGCGTCTTGCGCTCTGCCGCGGTAAGGCTGAGCGTCTGCGCGAGCAGCGATCCCAGCGCGCCCCCGGTCATGATGATCGGGCCTTCGGCGCCGAAGGGGCCGCCGCTGCCGATCGCAATGCCGGATGCCAACGGCTTCAGGAGTGCCACCTTCGCCGACATGCGGCTTTTGCCGAACAGGATGGCTTCGATCGCTTCGGGAATGCCATGGCCGCGGATTTTCTCCGAGCCAAAGCGCGCGATCAGGCCAATGAGCACGCCGCCGGCGATGGGGATGGCCACGACCCAGGCACCCAGCGTATGGCCGGCCGGTGAGCGATCAGCAAAGGAGAACGCGCCAAAGAAGAACAGGTTGGTGAACAGGTGGATCAGGCTAAGCAGCACGAAGGCCGCCAGTGTGGAAAGCACGCCTACCGGCACGGCCAGGCCAGCCATGAGCGGCAGGCGTGGATTGGCAAAGAAGTCCCGTCGGGTACTGTCGTGGCTCATGCGTCGTCGTCCGGCAGGTTGGGGATGAAGAACGCGCCTTGCAGCGAACGCAACTCCGCGCGGTGCATGGCGGCAAGCCTTACCAGCATCGCCTCACCGTCGGCAGTCAGGCGTACTTCGACAACGCGCCGGTCCTCGCTGGAGGGTGTGCGCATGACAAACCCGAGTTCTTCGCAACGGCCGACCAGGGCTACAACGCCGTGGTGTTGCGCCTGCAAACGTTCGGCCAGTTCCCCGACAGAAACCCAGTCGCGCCCTGGATAGCCTTTGATGTGCAGCAGGGCCAGGTACTGCAGCGGCGTGAGCCCCGCTTCACGGGCAGCGTTCTCCGAAAACCGCTCGAATCGGCGGATCTGGTAGCGGAACTCCGAAAGTTGTTCGAAATCGCTTTTGGAGAGGCGTGACGATTTGGGGCTTCGGGACATAGCGGGACATGGCGATCAACGGGATCGCCAATATATCACGGCATGATATATCTGCCGAAGCCCTATGACTGTTGGATAAGTGCCATCAAGTCGCCCTGAATATTCGTCGTATACACGTCCAGCGGCAGGTCGTTCGGCATCACGTCGAACGGATCCTCGATCTGGTCACCCAGGGCGTCCAGGCCGAAGAAGGTGTAAGCCAGGATCGCTACCACCACCGGGGTGAACCAGCCCATGACGCCGACAAGGCAGAACGGCAGGAAGAAGCAGTACACATGCACCGAACGGTGCAGCAAAAGGATGTACGAGAATGGGATGGGTGTATTGCTGATGCGTTCGCAGCCAGCCAGTACGTGCGAAAGCTGGCTGACCTTGCTGTCGATGCTGGCAAGCAGGATCGGGTCTGAGCCTTCGGCGCGCGATGCGTTGGCGAGCGCGATGCCAAGGCGGTGTACCAGGAACGCGGGCGGGTTCGGGGCGGCAAGCGCTTCATCAGCCACGCTTGGTGCAAGCCACGTGGAGAGTTCGGGCGCGGGGTCCGTGCCGCGAAGGTGGTGACGCAGCGCGTGGGCAAACGCGATCACCATGCCGATGAGCGTGGCCCGCTCGGCTGCGGAAGCGCGTGGCAGGAAGGCGGTTACCTGACGCGCAAGGTCGCGGCCCACGGTAACCAGCTCACCCCAGAGGTTCCGCGCCTCCCACCAGCGCTGGTAGGCGACCTGGTTGCGAAAGCCAAGGAAAATCGCCAGCGTGAGGCCCATCAGCGTGAGCGGCGTGGCGTTCAGGCCGCCGCTGAACCAGCCGTACTTCAGGTCCAGCACGGCGACCACCAGCGATAGCGCCACGGCATAGAGCACCCGGCGCAGGATCACGGGCATGATCGTGCCGCGGTACGCGAAGAGCAGGGAGCGGATGCCAGGGGTGCGGGTACGTGGTGTCATCCCGTTATCGTACGCCCTCAGGTTCCGGGGTCTTCGCTCTTCTTGCGGCGGCGTTTTGGCGCAGGCTGGGCCAGCAGGGCCTGGAGGTAGGCGATGCCTTCTTCTTCCGGGAACCAGGAGACCACATCGGCGACGCTCAGCTTGTAGCTGATACGCAGGGCATCGAAAGCCACCCGCGCGTCGGCCAGGGGGTCCACGCGGACGGTCTTCGGCCTGCCGGGTTTGCGCTTCTCGGGTGCCGGTGCGGGGGGTGCCGGGGCGGGCGACGGCGAAGCGGCTTTCTGGCGGTCGAGCGCGGCGAGTTCGTCCTGGAACTGTCTGAAATCGTATTTGCCGGACGAATTCATCACTTCAATCTGCAGCGGCGAGGGTTGCCATTGTGGCACGAGCAGATGTCGGGAATTTGAGAATCCGGGACACTCGTTGGGGCGAACGTCTCACCGCGACCGGCAATCAGCCGCCGCGGAACGTCACCACCAATACGTCGCGGTGGGAGGCCTTGGCTGGATCGAGCGGCGTGACGGGCGTAACCCCGTGGAACACGCGCGGATCGTGGATAAGCGCCGAATCGAACGGCCGGGCCAGGGTGAATTCGCCGAGCGCGGTGCCATCGGGCGCGTGGATCGTGGTCGTGCCGCTGGCAATGTTTTCGCGATCGACCAGGAGGACCAGCACGTAGTCGACGCCATCGCGGTGGCTGCCCTCCGGGGTCGGTTCGCCGGCGGCGCCGGCGGTCGCCTCGATGCGGAACTGGTGCACCTCGATATGCCAGTGCGGCACCTCAGGCGAAAGGCCGCCGAAGAAGTCCCGGCAAAAGCCGAGGATGGCCTGCATGGTCGCACCGACGGCAATTTCCGGGAGCACCGGTTCAAACCACCGCTGGATATCCCCTTGCAGCGCATTGTAGGTCCGGGCCTGGAAGTGGGCCTGGTGCGGTCGTTGCTCGACGCGGCCGAAGCGCTCAGCGGAGTAGGTGGCGTGCCGGCGGCGGCGGAAGCGACCGGTAGCGGCGAGGTAGGTATCCGGCTCCAGCGCATTCCAACTAGCGGCAAAGGCCTCCCAATCCCCGAGCGAAGCCACATGGCTCACCAGATCGCGCATGGTTTCGCCCTGTACGAAGGCGAAGCCCTCGTCGTGCACCTGGTCGTGGAGGGTCAGTTCGGTCGCTTCGAGGGGGGCGTTCATTGGCGCAGTATACGCCCGGCCACCCGGGCGACGCTGCGACAAAACGCATCAAGGCGGTGCGCTACAAGGTCTTCAGCAACTGTGGCTTGTTGAGCGCCGCCAACAGCGGCGCATCCCTGCCATAGATATCGTTCTTGTAAGCCAGCTTGCCGTCGTCATCGATATCCACCGTCCAGTAGGCCAGCAGGATCGGCACCTTGGTCGGCAAGGTCACGTTCTGGGTCTTGCCGGTGGCGATGCGCTCATCGATCGCCTCGCGGTTCCATTTCTCATCATCGTTGAAGAGGAGCTGCACCAGATCCAGCGGGTGCTCCACGCGGATGCATCCGGAACTGGTATCGCGCTTTGCCTTGGAAAACAGTTCCTGGTGCGGCGTGTCGTGCAGGTACACGGCGAATGAGTTCGGGAAGCGAATGACCACCTGGCCCAGCGAATTGCCGGGGCCGGCGTCCTGCCGCAAGGTGACGCCACCCGGCCTGGACCAGTTCACGCTGCCCGGGGAAATGGCGTTGCCGGCGCTATCGAGCACCCGGATCCGGTTGTTCGCGAGATACGACGGGTTCGCACGGATCTTGGGGATCACGTCGTTCTTGAGGATCGTGGGCGGAATCGTCCACGTGGGATTAAACGTGATGTACGTGATATCCGAACGGAAAATGGGGGTGCTGCGGTAAGGCTTGCCCACCTGTACGCGGGATTTCCAGATGGGATTTCCGTCGCGGTAGTAGGTAACCCGGAAGCCGGCCACATCCACGACCACGAAGGTATCGGGCAAGGCATGCAGCAGCCAGCGCGCGCGCTCCATGTTCGCGCGGACCTGGCCGATCCGCTGGGCGATGGAAACGTTGAGCGCCGCGAGCGTATCGGCACCCACGGCCCCGTCGACATCCAGGAACTGGTCCTGCTGGAAGCGCTTCACCGCATCGGTCACGGCGTTGTCGTAGTGCTGCCCGTGGTCCAGCGGCGCCTCCAGGTATCCACCAGCAACCAGTCGCGCGCGCAACGCACTCACCCGTGGATCCTTCATGCCGGGCTTAAGCGAAGGACCGTCAGGCACGGTTGGCCATTCGCCGTTCGCGGCGGTGGCGCGGAGCTGGGCCAGGCCATCACGCAGTTGGGCATAAAGGGGGTTCTGCGGCCGTGCCTTGGCGAAGGCCTGCGTGACGGTGTGATCGTTGATCGATGCCTCGATGATGGCCAGTCCCTGCTGGGGATCAATGGCCAGCGGATCGATGTTCCACACCGGATCGAGCCGTGTCGGGTCGACCTTGCCGCGGGCGAGTTGCACCAGGGCCGTCATGTAGGCACGGGTCGCCATGAGGTCAAAATCGGCATGTTGGGCGGGGCTGGCATCCTTGTAGCCGGGCGCCTGCCAGACATTGCGCAGGGCATCGAGCCCGTAATCCTGTGGCAGCAGGCCATCGCCCTCAAGCGATGCCAGGCCGCCGAGCAATTGATCGACGTTATCGCCATCGGCCCATGCGGGGGCGTAGTGCCGCTGGGTATAGAAATCTGACAGCGCCTGACCGATGGCCGCCTCCTGGCGGCTGATTGGCCCGCCCTGGATCGGGACCATGGACACGATTCGGGCGTAGATCGCCTGCGCCGCTGGGTCATCCGGCGGCGGGGGTTGCGGCACGGTGACGCTGGCGCCTGATCCGGGGGGCGGGGCGACGATGGGGGGTGGATTCGCTGCGGAGGCAGGGGGCGCAGGGGTCTGGGCGCTGCTGCACAAGGGCAGGGCCATGCCGACGAGGAGCATGGCGAGCAAGCCGGGTAACCGCTTTTCCATAGTCATTATCTATTGCTTCCAGTTTTTTCTGCGGTGATTCCTTCACCCTTTCACATATATGAAGGGCAAAGATGTGACGATGTTGTGGTCAGTAAATGATCACCACGTTAGGATCGGCCCATCTGTAGTTCCCCCGGCTGGCCTGATGATTCGATCGATTCGTACGCTTATGGCGTCCGCACCGCTCCTGGGTGCGCTCGCTTTCCTCCCGCTCCAGGCCCATGCCGCCGATTCCCTCGGTGCCGCGCTGGCCAAACTGGCTCCCTCCGCCGACCCGAAAGTGATTGGGCTTGCTGTCCAGGCTGCCGAGTGCGCACAGAGCCAGGGCGGTAACCCCTCGAGCCGCCTGGCTGTCATCGATTACTCGAAGCCATCCTCGCAGCCGCGTTTGTGGGTGTTCGACATGGTGAACCGCAAGCTGCTGTTCCAGGAGCTGGTGGCGCATGGCAAGAACAGTGGCGATGGCAGCAGCACGAAGTTCTCGAATGCGCCGAACAGCCTTGCCTCGAGCATCGGCCTGTTCCGTACCGAAGACACCTACATGGGCAAGAATGGGTATTCGCTGCGCATGGAAGGGCTCGAGCCGGGTGTGAACAGCAACGCGCTGGCGCGGGCGATCGTGATCCACGGCGCCGCCTATGTAAGCGAAACCATGGCACGGGCCGCTGGCCGCATTGGCCGTAGCTGGGGTTGCCCGGCGGTGAGCACCGCCGTGGCGCACAAGCTCATCGATGCGCTGAAGGGTGGGCAGATGGTGTTCTCGTACTACCCCGACCAGAAATGGCTGGCCTCGTCGAACTACCTGAAGTGCAGCGCCAACCAGCTTGCGAAGGCCGACGCCAATACCTCGGTGCACGCCGGGACCTGATCCCGGTACCCGCTCTCGGCTAGAATCCCGGGAACCTTACCGTGGAATCCAGCATGAAACACGTTCTTGCGATCGCCGGCTGCATCCTCCTGGCCGGCTGCGCCACCAGCGGCATGAAAGACACCCTGCCCAAGCTCAGCAGCAAGACGGGCAAGAGCGTGCCGGCCTACGTGCAGTGCGTCGTGCCGAAGTGGCAGGCCATCACGAAGGATGCGAAGGGCGATGCGAAGGACGACAAGGGCGTGGTCACGGCCAGCGACGATGGCAAGCACGAGCGCCTGGAAGTCACCGCCAACGGTTCCGGCGCTCAGGTCGTGATGTACGAACTGCAGAAGATGAAGAAGGGCTCGGAATACGACAGCCGCTTCCGCGACGAAGCCATCAGCTGCCTCTAAGCGCTTTACCTGTAGGAGCGCGCATGCGCGCGATGGGCGTTACCGCAAGCAACCTATCGCGCGCAAGCGCGCTCCTACAGGGGCTGTACCAGCTCGGGGGCGTTGTTTTTGGGTGAGCCTACGGCCTTGGTGACCGGGTAGTAGACCAGGTCCGACTCCCTGGCCGCCTCCAGTAGTGGCAACGCGACATCCGCCGGCGCAAACAGCCAGTCTTCCCAGGCGTCCGGCGCCAGGATCACCGGCTGGCGGTCGTGGATATCGCCGCCCACCTTTCCGGGTTCGCCGGTGATGATCGTGTAGGTGCGCACCGGCTCGCCCTCCGCACCTCGCCAGACTTCCCATAAACCCGCGAACATCAGCAGGCTCCCATCTGGCGGGCGGATGAAGTACGGCTGCTTGCTGCCTTTCTCGCCCTGCCACTCAAAGTACCCAGAGGCAGGCACCAGGCAGCGGCGCTTCTTCACCGCAGCCCGGAACGCCGGTTTTTCAGCGAGGCCTTCGCGGCGCGCATTGATCATGCGGGCGCCGATCGACGGGTCCTTCGCCCAGGACGGAATGAGGCCCCAGCGGAACAGCCCGGCCTCGGCGTGGCCTTCCGCGGGCCCGGTCACCACCAGGGCGCGCTGGGTGGGGGCGATATTGAAGTGATCCTCCCGCTGGTTGATCTCGCTGGAAAGATCGAGTTCAAGGCGCTCGAGCACATCGCGGGCTTCCCGCGACATGCTGGCCGGGCCGTAGGTGGCGTAGCGTCCGCACATGGGCCTGAGCATACCGCCGAAGCCGGCACGCAGGTGCCTTGCCGCTGGGCGGCCGGAGACGATCCGGGCCCTTGCCAGCCAGCCCGGGCAAGGCCAAACTCGCCCCGTCCTTGGGGGAGGCACGCATGGCGCGTTTGTTGATGATTGGCCTGCGCCTGATGGAGGGGTCCGACGATGCCGGGCTGATCGGGCTGGTGCGCTCGGCCCTCGACGTGGCGCGGGCAAAAGGGTACCTGAGCGAGTTCCCGGCGCGGCTGGTCCGCACCGAGGCCGGCATGCTCCTGTTGCTGGCGGAGCTGGTTTCCGTGCGCACGGTGGATGCCATGGACGAGGATCCCGACCTGCAGGATGTGATCATGCAAATTTCGGCGATCGCTGAATCCTTTCCGTTGCACTCCCTGGTGGAGTTCAACGCGAACCGGGTCACGTTCGAAACACTGGGTGCGTAGCCGGACACTTTTTTTCCCTGGCGTTCGCGTGCTTTTTATACGGACCTTGTTGCACTCAGCCTCCCGACAGCCGGCGGAGCGTGCCATGGGCCATGACCTGGACGAAGAAACCCGCATCGACGTGGAGTGCCTGCGCGACAGCAGTGCCCACGATGTGCCGCGATACACCTGGGATTACCGCGTGTTTGCGCGCGACGGAACCACCATCATCGACACCAGTGATAGCGGCGGCGTGTCCTATGATTCGCAGAAGATGGCCCTGTCCGAGGGCTGGCGCATGGCCCGGGAGTCGCTACACCGCCTGGAGCGTTAACTAAGCGCTTTCGTGGCGCGCGCCGCGAGCCTGGGCGATCGCCTCTAGCAGTTGGGCGCGGTCAAACGGTTTTTCGAGGAACACGGCGCTGGGCGGGAAGGGCGCCAGGTCCTCGGGTACGCGGCTGGAAACCACGACGATCGCCGTTTTCGGCCGCTCCCGGAGCACGGCCTGAAGCAGGGCCGTGCCCCGGCGCTCCCCCGGCGTATCGGCGTGTATCACCAGCAGGGACAGGTCGGGCATGTTCTGATAGGCCCGCTTGGCATCGCGGTAGGTCACCGTAGCGCGCGCGGCGTAGCCCTCGAACTCGAGGGCCACGGCGACGGTCTCCGCCACCAGGCTGGCTCGGTCAAATACAAGGGCGTCAGGGCGGGGGCTCATGGTCTGAGTCTAGATCTGATTGGCGCGGCTGGGGTGAGTTATTTGCTCGGGGCTTCGGGAGGCCAGGCCGCATTGACGGCTTTGACCTTGGCCATCAGCTCGCGCACTTCCTCGTCGCGATCGGCGATGCGCTTTTCCTCGGCTGCCCGCTGGGCTGCATAGTCGTGGTTGGTGCCCTGCACGGCGTCGTTGACCAGACGGCAGGTTTCCTCGATATGAGCTGCCCGGGTGTGGAACCCCAGTCGGTCGGCAAGGATCTCCATGCGCAGGCCAGGCTGGGTCTGTTCGAGCGCCCGGGCGCGGACGACGAAAAATTGCTGCCACTCTCGCTCAGGGGCACCGCTAAGAATCGCCTCAACCCGCGGGATGTCGGGCCGATCGAACTGGCCGATGTCGTCGACGGCTTCGAAGGATTCGATTTCGATCCAGTCGCGGCTGGCCATGGCGGGTTTTCCTTAAGGGCGTGGGGGCGGCATTGTTCGGTGCCCTGCGTGCAGGGCGCGTTACGGCACTTCACTCCGGTTGCACACTTGCGAAAGAATGCTGGGCAGGTCCCCCAAGGAGTTGCACGCCATGCGTTATCTCGCCATCGCCGGCCTTGTCCTGCTTACCGGTTGCGCCACCCAGAACGAGCGCCACGTCGGGATCCACGATGTCCTCTCGAGCACCACGTTCGCCTACCAGAACCCCGCCGATGGCGATGCCACCCTGACCATCGTTCGCGACCAGGGCCTGTGGGGTGCGGGCTGTTCCAGCGCTATCTATGTGGATGACAAGGTCGTCGCCGATATGGAGATCGGCCAGGAGCTGGTGCTGCATGTGCCCGCCGGCAGCCGCAAGCTCACCGTGATGCCGCACGGCGCCTGCAGCAGCGATCGGGTGGACGCCGATGCCACCGTGGGCCAGGGCGAGACCAAGACCTTCTCGATCCCTGCCAGCGGCGAAGGGCTCGCGGCTGCGGCAGCGGCCCAGCCCAAGGCCTGAGCGGTCATATAACGCTTGTCATTGGCGACGCGAAGGCGCAAGAATCCAGTTATTCGCATCGCGTCGCCAGACGGGAGTTCCGTGACATGCACCGGCGCATCGTAGGCCAGTACTGCGTAGAAGTACGCACCCTCCGCAACCCGTTGGGATTGTGGAAATCGGCCTATATCGTGGAGCTGGCGCATGCCGGCCCGCGTGATTTCGTGATGATTACCTTGCTGGAAGAGTTCCTGGATGAGCGCGCCGCCGTGGACGCCGCCATGGAAAAGGGCTGCCAGCACGCTAACTGGCTTGCCGCCGCCCGCAATGCGTATTCCGGCTGACGTGACCGCCTCGGCCACCTGGCCGTAACGCCTCCGCGACGACCCCGCCCCTAGCTTCGAAGCATGGAGGGCAATTCGCCTTCCCATGGCGGAGTGGCTTGTGCGGATCATCCTTTACCTGCCTTTTAACGCCGCACCGCGCGGACAATGGATCGTGCGCCGCAACTCGGACCTGGCGGGCCAGTTCGCCACGCGCGAGGAGGCTCTTCGCCACGCGCGCATGCTGCTTGGTTCCATCCAGGCCCAGCCCGGCCAGGATGCGGAGATCAAGGTAGAGGACGAAAACGGCAACTGGCATGTCGATGCCGCCCATGGCGAGCCCAGCCTCGCTGGGTAACCGGGGCGGTCGCAGGATCTGAGACGGGGCGGGCCCATAAACGGGCCTCCCTTTTGTGCCCGACCTGCCATGGCCGCCTACCTCCAAGCGAAGCGCAACGACGAGGCCGATGCGGCGCTCGCTACCCACCACGACGGCCGCACGCTGGCCCACCGGTTAACCGACAAATACCGCGACAGGGTGGCCACGGCGTTCACGGTCTTCGGGCGCGAGGGCCGCTTCGTGCCGTTGCCTGCCGATCTCCCGCCATCGCTCGCCGCGGCTCTCGCTGCCCGGGGTATCGAGCGGCTGTACTCGCATCAGCAGGAGGCCTGGGACGGCGCCCGCGCGGGCAAGCACGTCCTGGTTGCCACGCCAACCGCCTCCGGCAAGACGCTCTGCTACACGCTGCCCGTCGTGTCCTCGGTGCTCGAGGCGGGCGCCAAGGCCCTGTACCTGTTCCCGACCAAGGCGCTCGCCCAGGACCAGGTGGCCGAACTGCTGGAACTGAACCGGGCAGGGGACCTGGGGGTGAAGGCATTCACCTTCGATGGCGATACCCCGGGCGATGCGCGCCAGGCCATCCGGCTGCATGGCGATGTGGTGGTAAGCAACCCCGACATGCTGCACCAGGCGATCCTGCCGCACCACACCAAGTGGGCGCAGTTCTTTGAGAACCTGCGTTACGTGGTGATCGACGAGATCCACACCTACCGTGGTGTATTCGGCTCACACCTGGCCAACGTGCTGCGCCGGCTGAAGCGGATATGCGCGTTCTACGGTGTGCGCCCTCAATTTATCCTCTGCTCGGCCACCATCGGCAATGCAACGGAGCACGCCGAGGCATTGATCGAGGATGAAGTGCTCAGCGTGGTAACCAGCGGCGCGCCCAGTGGCGACAAGCATGTGCTGCTGTGGAACCCGCCGGTCGTCAATCCGGATCTCGGCTTGCGCGCCTCCGCACGCTCACAGACGAACCTGATCGCACGCGTGGCGATCAAGGCGAAGATGAAGACGCTGGTGTTTGCGCAATCAAGGCTGATGGTTGAGGTGCTGACGAAGTACCTGAAGGATGTGTTCGATCACGATGCGCGGAAGGCGCCACGCATCCGCGCTTACCGCGGTGGCTACCTGCCAACGGAACGCCGCGAGGTAGAGCGGGAAATGCGTGCGGGCCATGTCGATGGCATCGTGTCGACGTCGGCGCTGGAACTGGGCGTGGATATCGGCAGCCTCGATGCCGTCGTGCTGAACGGGTACCCGGGCTCCATCGCCGCCACGTGGCAGCGTTTTGGCCGCGCCGGACGCCGCCAGCAGCCCTCGCTCGGTGTGCTCGTCGCGACCAGTGCGCCGCTCGATCAATACCTGATGCGGCACCCGGCCTTCCTTACCGAGGCCAGCCCGGAACACGCGCGGATCCAGCCCGATCAGCCGCTCATCCTCCTTGACCACATCCGCTGCGCGGCATTCGAGCTACCGTTCGTCGGTGCCGATCCGTTCGGTCCCAATGATGCCGAGCCTTACCTGCAGGTATTGCAGGAATCCGAAGTACTCCACCGTGAAGGCGATCGCTGGGAATGGATTGCTGACAGTTATCCCGCGAATGCCGTGAGCCTGCGTTCGGTGGCGGATGGCAATTTCGTGGTCGTGGATCGCACGGAAGGGCGTCAGTCGATCATTGCGGAAGTGGATTACTCGGCGGCGGCACTGACCTTGTACGAAGGCGCCATCCATATGATCCAGAGCGTTCCGTACCAGGTCGAGCGGCTGGACTGGGAGGGGCGCAAGGCGTACTGCACGCGCACCCGCGTCGATTACTACACCGATGCCATCGACTACACGAAGCTCAAGGAGCTGGAGTGTTTCGATGGCGCCCATGCGGGTGAAGGCACGGTGCGCCATGGTGAGGTGCACGTGGTTCGCCGTGTATCGGGCTATAAGAAGATCCGCTATTACACCCACGAGAACATTGGCTACGGGCCGGTCAACCTGCCGGATCAGGAACTGCACTCCACCGCCGTGTGGTGGCAGTTGCCGCAGGGGGTGCTCGATACCGTATTCCGTTCGCGGCAGCATGCACTGGACGGCTTCCTTGGCGCCGCGTATGCGCTGCACACCGCCGCTGTCGTGGCGGTCATGGCAGAGCCGCGCGATTTGCAGAAGGCTGTCGGGTCGGGCGATGGCGGCTGGTCGGCGCAAGTCGATACGGGCGGGCGCGGGCAGATCCGTGCGCCCGATGGCTCGCTGGCCTTGCCCGATGCGTTCGAGCGGTTCCTGCCCACCGTCTATCTCTACGATAACTTCCCTGGCGGTGTCGGGCTCAGTGAGCCGCTGTTTCGCCGGGCGCCAGAGTTGGTGCGGCACGCGCTGGCAACCGTGCAGGGGTGCGAGTGCAAGGCGGGCTGCCCGGCCTGTGTCGGTCCGGTGCTTGCTGCCGATGAGCAGCGCGATGAAACGCCGCGTTCGCTGGCGGCGAAGGTGCTGGCGTTGCTGGGGGCGAATGCGTGAGTGACCTGGCCGCAAAGCTCGCCGCGTTGCGCAAGCAGGCCGGCGGGCAGGGCGCCCCCACGGCCCCTGGCGGTGCTGGAACGCGGGCTGCTGCCGGCGTCGTCCCGGCTGCTGCCGGATCGCGCGCGATCGCCGGAGCGGTGGCTCCAGCCATCGCCGGGGGCGTGGATGTGGCGGCTCTGCGCCGCATGGCTGGCGTTCGCGATCGTCTCGGCATCGTCAAGACGGTGGCGCCGCGGGCCATGACCCGCGATGTGCCAGGTGAAGAAATCGCCCCCGGCCTGCGTTATCTCGAGTACGCCACGACCTGGCCCGAACCCCCGCAGGCGTTTGATCTCTCGTTCGCCCGGCTGACCACGGCGCGCCGTGAGCACCTGCTGCACTTCGACACGGAAACGACGGGCCTGGCCGGCGGCACAGGTACGCGCGCGTTCATGATCGGCGCCGCCGACTGGCATGGTGGCCGGCTGCGCGTGCGCCAGCTCTACATGACGAGCATGGCGGCGGAAACGGCGATGCTCAACGTGTTCGCCAGTTGGATCGGCGCCGACACGGTGCTGGTGAGTTACAACGGCAAATCGTACGACGCGCCGCTATTGTCGACGCGCTACCGGCTGGCACGCCTTGCGAATCCCCTTGCCGGGCTAACCCATGTCGATCTGCTCCATCCCATGCGCCGGCGTTTTCGCCACGTATGGGAGAACTGCAAGATGCAGACCGCCGAACGCAAGCTCCTGCGGATCGTGCGCGAGGATGACTTGCCAGGTTCCGAGGCGCCCCGGGCGTGGCTTACCTACCTGCGCGGTGGCTCATCGACCGATCTGGTCCGCGTCGCTGAACACAACCTGCAGGATGTGCGCAGCCTGAGCGGATTGCTGGTGGAGGCGCATGGGTGGGCAGCGCTCGATGGCCAGGCCGCTTCGCTGGCCAGTAACGAAAAATAGACGTCGCGCCGCGCACGCTCCCGGATGCAACAAAGGCCAGGAGACGTGGTGATGAGTGAACCGACCAAGCCCTGCGACCACACCGGCTGCGGATGCCAGGTGCCCGTATCGCGCGACTACTGCAGCGAAGCCTGCCGCATGGCGGCCGAGACGCAAAACGTGGGTGGCGCATGCGAGTGCGGTCATGCCGCGTGCGAGCAGCGGCACTGATGCGGAGGAGGTAGGCATGATGACGAACGATGGTAAACAGGAAACCCCGGGTTACAAGGAGGACAACCCGAAGCCGCGCACCGGCAAGGAACACATCCCGGGCGAAGGCCACCCGAAGGAACACCAGAACATGCCGGAGAAGAAGCCCGGCAAGCAGGGCAGCTGAGCTGCCTGGCCATCGGGAAAAGCGATCGCGCGCAAGCGCGCTCCTACAGTCCGCCCGTCGCGGCGTGTAGGAGCGCGCTTGCGCGCGATGCGCTGTACGGTTACGCCGCCTTACGCAGCAGCCCGCCAATACCGGCCACTGCCGTCTCAACCGCCTGGGCCTTGTGCTCATCGCCCATGGCCACGCCTTCGGCGCGGACAAACTCGATGTCGGTCACGCCAAGGAAGCCCAGCACCGCACGCAGGTACGGTTCCTGGAAGTCCATGCCAGCGGCCGGGCCGGCGGTGTAGATGCCGCCGCGGCTCGACGCGATGATCACGCGCTTGCCGGCAGCCAGGCCCTCGGGCCCATTCGCGGTGTAGCGGAAGGTCTTGCCGGCCACGGCGATGCGGTCGATCCAGGCCTTCAGCGAGCTGGTGATGCTGAAGTTGTACATCGGGGCGCCGATCACGACGACATCGGCGGCCAGGAATTCTTCCATGACCTTGGCCGCTTCGGCGGCGTTCGGGTCGTCTTCCCCGGCCGGCAGGCCCCAGTGGGCAAGCGGGGCGGCATGCAGGTCACGGTAGGTGACCTCGGTGCCCGGGTGGTTGTTCACGAACTCCGAGACGATGGCCTGGGTCAGGCCGCGCGAGACGGAATGGGCGCCCAGGGCGCTGGCGTCAATGTGCAGGAGTTTCATGGCAGGTCCTCGTTTCGTCGGTCCCGCAGAGAGCGGGAATGAGGAAAAGGTACGCTTCGGACAATCAATTGATTAGTCGGCATGGAGTAGACTGATTGTTCCGGATAGGAAACGACCGAGGCATGCCCTGATGGAAGGCGCCCTGCAAGACCTGAATGACCTGTACTTTTTCGCATCCGTGGTGGAGCACGGTGGCTTTTCCGCCGCCGGCCGCGCACTGGGCATCCCCAAATCGCGCCTCTCCAAGCGGATCGCCCAGCTGGAAGACCGCCTGGGGGTACGCCTGCTCCAGCGCACCACGCGCCGTTTCGTGGTCACTGAGATCGGCGAACGCTTCTACCAGCATTGCCGTGCGGTGCTCGAGGAGGCCAAGGCGGCCCAGGATGCCGTGGACGAGCTGCGTACCGAGCCGCGCGGCATCGTCCGGATCAGTTGCCCCATCTCCATCGCCCAGAACATCGTGGGGCCCATGCTCCCGGCATTCATGCTGGAGCACCCCAAGGTGCAGGTCCGTCTGACCGCCACCAACCGCCGGGTCGATCTGATCGGCGAGGGGTATGACGTGGCCGTCCGCGTGCGCGAAAAGCTGGATACCGACGCCACCCTGGTCCTGCGCAGCATTGGCTACGCACGCAGCCTGCTCGTCGCCAGCCCGAAGTTCCTCGATAGCCACGGCCGGCCGAAGTCGCTCGAAGAGCTCGCCCAGCTGCCGGCCCTGAGCATGTATGAGCACGAAGGCGCCCAGGTATGGGAGCTGGTGGATTCCAACGGCAAGAAGGCGGCCGTGGAGGTGAAGCCGCGCCTCGTGAGCGGCGATTTCACCGTGCTGATCGCCGCCGCCGTGCAGTGCTGTGGCGTGGCCCTGCTTCCGGAGGATTACTGCGCCCCCATGCTGAGCACGGGCCAGTTGGAGTGGGTGTTGCCCGAGTACACCACGGCCCAGGGCACGCTCCATTTCGTGTACCCAAGCCGGCGCGGCCTGCTGCCGGCCGTGCGCAGCTTCGTGGATTTCCTGGCCGAACGCCTGCCCAAGGCGCAGGCGGAGTTCCACAAGGATTGCGAGAAGGTGGCGGCCGACCCGGCCAGCAGGGGCGCGGTTGCCATGCGCCGCATGTTAGGATCGGAAAATACGGCCGCGTTTGGCCGTCCAAACGAATAAGGGCGTTCGATGCAGATCGAAACCAAGCTTCCCAAGGTCGGTACGACCATTTTCAGTGTCATGAGCCAGCTTGCGCTGGAACACAAGGCCGTGAACCTGGGCCAGGGCTTTCCGGATTTTGAGCCGCCGGAGCCCCTGCGCGAAGCGATCACGCGCGCCATGGCCGAGGGCAAGAACCAGTACGCCCCGGGCGTTGGCATTCCGAAGCTGCGCGAACAGATCGCGCTGAAGACCGAGCGCCTTTACGGGCACCGGGTCAGCCCGGATACCGAGGTCACGGTAACCTCCGGCGCCACCGAGGCCTTGTTCTCGGCGATCGCCGCCGTCGTGCGTGCGGGCGACGAAGTGATCGTGTTCGATCCGTGCTACGACAGTTACGAGCCGGCCATTGAGCTGCAGGGCGCAACGGCCGTGCATATCCCGCTGGAGCTGCCGTCGTTCGGCATCAACTGGCAGCGCGTGCGCGAGGCGGTCACGCCGAAGACGCGCATGATCCTGATCAACTCGCCGCACAATCCCTCGGGCGCGGTGCTCTCTCGCGCCGACCTGGACGAACTGGCGGCCATCATTCGTAACACCCCGATCGTGGTGCTTTCGGATGAGGTGTACGAGCACATCGTGTTCGATGGTGCGGATCACCAGAGCGTACTGCGTCACGAGGAGCTCGCCGCGCGCAGCATCGTGGTGTCGTCGTTCGGTAAGACCTTCCATTGCACGGGCTGGAAGGTCGGGTACGCCGTGGCGCCCAAGGCGCTCACCGCCGAGTTCCGCAAGGTGCACCAGTACCTCACGTTTTGCACCTTCAACCCGGCCCAGTGGGCGTTTGCGGAGTTCCTTGAATCCACGCCCGGGCACTACCTGGATCTGCCGGCGTTCTACCAGGCCAAGCGTGATCGCTTCCGCCAGCTTCTGTCACCGTCGCGGCTGAAGCTGCTCGATGTGCCGGGCGGGTATTTCCAGCTGGTGGATTACAGCGCTATCCGCGACGTCGATGACATCAATTTCAGTGAATGGCTGGTTCGCGAAGGCGGTGTTGCCGCCATCCCGCTCAGCCCGTTCTACGAGACGGCACCGGATACGCGGCTGGTTCGCCTGTGCTTTGCCAAGAACGATGCCACCATGGAAGCCGCTGCGGAGCTCCTGTGCAAACTCTGACCGTTTCCCTCGTCCAGGGCGCCACCCGCTGGCACGATGCGCCGGCCAACCGTGAGTATTACGGCGGCCTCGTGCGCGGCGCACCGCAGAGTGATCTTTTCGTGCTGCCGGAGACCTTCCTCTCCGGCTTCACCAACGACACGCTGGGCAATGCCGAGACGATGGATGGCGAGAGCGTGGCCTGGCTGCGCGCGCTCGCCACCGAGGTGAACGCGACCATCACGGGCAGCCTGGTGATTCGCGAAGGCGAGACGGTTTACAACCGCCTCCTTTGGGTCTCGCCCAACGGTGACCTCGCGTATTACGACAAGCGCCACCTGTTCCGCATGGCGGGCGAACATACCCGCTACGGCGGCGGCCGCGAGCGGCTGATCGTGGAGCTGAAGGGGTGGCGGATCCTGCCGCAGGTCTGCTACGACCTGCGTTTCCCGGTGTGGCTGCGTAACGGCCGCAACGAGGGCGCGGCCGGTGGCATGGATTACGACCTTTCGCTATTCGTGGCGAACTGGCCGTCGCCACGCCGCGGGCCGTGGCGCACGCTGCTGCGCGCCCGCGCCATCGAGAACCTGGCGTACACGATCGGTGTTAACCGCGTGGGCGTGGATGGCAACAACCACCCGTACGCCGGCGACAGCGCCATCATCGATCCGGTGGGCGAGCCGCTGATCGAGCTTGGGCCGGTGGAGCAGGTCGTGACGGTGAACATCGACCCGGCGCCGCTGCTTGCCCATCGGGAGCGCTTCCCCGCGTGGATGGACGCCGACGCGTTCGCCCTGAAAGCGGATTAAGCCGCGGGGCTATTTGCTCGCTGGAGCGAAGGGCACCGCGGGCCCGATTTTGGCTACCTTCCGCCACGCCGCGAGCTTGTCTTCAATCCCGGCGCCGATATCGATCTGCGGCTCCGAAGGGGTCACCGAATCGCGTTTCTCCCAGCCTGCGATTTCCACCTTGGCCCTGTTGAACGCCTCGACGAAATCCGGCGTTGCGTTCAGGCCATCCGCCAGCCAGGCATGGCCGAAGTAGGTGATATCCGAATCGGTGCCGCAGCCGAACGAGGTGCGATCGGTACGCGCCGAGGCCAGCACCAGGCTGCCGTCGCCACGTAGCTTGGGTAGGTAGCCGCCGGAGTAGCAGGCGTTGACGACCACCACTTTCCAGCGAAAATCGTGCTTCGCCAGGATCTGTGCCAGGCCATCCGGATCGAGCTGGTCGAGGGGGATGGGGTCCATGTCGACCAGCAGGCTGTGATCGCTGCCGCCATGCGTGGCGATGTACACGAGGAGGATGTCCTCCTTCGGGTTCATTACCTTGGCCAGGCCATCCACTGCGCCTTCGAGGTTGGTCCAGCTCGCCAGCGGGTGGCTCGCCAGCGTGGCCGGGTTGTTCTCCAGCACCAGCGTGTGGGCGGGGCTGCCGAAGCGCGTAGCCATGAGCTTGTCGAGGTATTCGGCTTCGTTGCGAAAGACGTCCTCGGAGCCATCGGCGCCGAACGCCAGGGCGTAAACGTTGGGCTTGCCTGCCGTTCGTTTCGCGAGGCGCCCCAGGGCGGCACGCAGTGCTTCCGGCTGCGCGGCGAACACCTGCTCGGGTGAAGGTGCATCCTGTGGCCAGCTGTCGACATCCAGTTGGGCGCTCTGGTCATCGTCAGCATCGGCGTCGGCGTCCGCACTGGTGGCGGAGACGGCAGGCGCTGGCGCCGTGGCGGCCGCCGACGCGGCGGCGCGGGACCCTGCCGAGGTTGATGCCGCGGCCGGCGACGGGGCCGCGGCTGAGCTTGCCGGCGCCACCCCCGTCACCACGGGCCGTGGCCCGAAGTTGAGGATGGCCGCGGTCAACAGGGCGCCGGCGATGAAGCCGGCGAGCGTGTAGATCGCCGTCCGGCGGCGTGGATCAAGGCTGGATGGCATTGAAATCTGCCACGGCCGGGTGGCCGGCATCGGTGACGGGCAGGGGCGGGCGCTGCAGGTGGGTGGTGCGCATGCCGGCGTCGCGGGCGGCGTCCAGCTCCTCGCGGATATCGGACAGGAACAACACCTGGGCTGGCGGCAGGCCGATCGCCTCGGCAATGCGGCGGTAGGATTCCGCGTCGCGCTTATGCCCGGTCTGCATGTCGAAGTAACCGGCGAACAACGGCGTAAGGTCGCCACTCTCGCTGAAGCCGAACATCAGCTTCTGCGCGGGTACCGAACCCGACGAATAGACGTAGAGCTTGAGGCCCTGGTCGTGCCACGCCTGCAGGCGGGTGGCCACTTCGGGATACATGTGCGACACGTACGCCTTTGCTTCGTAGCCTTCGCGCCAGATCATGCCCTGCAGGGCCTTCAGCGGGGTGGCCTTACGGTCCTCGTCGATCCAGCGGATCAGCAGGTCGATGATCTCGGTGCGGGAAGCCTCGACGATGCCCGCTTCTTTTGCCGCCTCGTGCAACCAGTGCTGCACTTCCGGTTCGTCCGCATGGGTTTCCACGAAGGCGGGCAGGTGCTGCCGGGCGTAGGGGAAAAGCACGTCCTTCACGAAGTCAATCGAGCTGGTCGTGCCCTCGATGTCGGTGAGGACGGCGCGGATATCGGACATGGGGAAAGCCTGCGGATCGGGGATATCCGCAGGATAGCCGAGCCGGGAGCCCTTTACGACGCGTTAGCGGCCGACGGGTGGGGATCCATGCGGGGGAAGCGCTCGGCGATGTCCTCGCCGGTGAACTTCGCGACCCACCCTTCGGTATTCGTAAACAGGCGAATGGCCACGAAGTAGGGTGACACGCTCATGTCGAACCAGTGCGGGGTGCCATCGGGCACGCCGATCAGGTCGCCCTTTTCGCACAGCACCTCGTAGACCTGGCCATTGATGTGCAGGGTGAACTGGCCCGCACCGGCGACGAAGAAGCGCACTTCGTCTTCGCTGTGCGTGTGCTCGTTCAGGAACTTCGAGCGGAACGCGGCGCGATCGGGGTGATCCGGCTTGAGACTGATGACGTCCACGGCCTGGTAGCCGTTCTCCTGCATCAGGCGGTCGATATCGCTGCGGTAGGCGGCGATGACCTCGTCCTGACTGGCACCCGGCTGGATGGGCTGGTTGGCCTCCCACTGCTCGAAGCGGACGCCGACCTTGCCCAGGGCATCGGCGATCGCGGCGTGGTCCTCGAGGACCGCTACCGGGGTGTCATGGTTGGCATCGTCGTAAATACGTAGACGGCTCACGGGGAAAGCCTCCGAAGGTCGAGTTCGCAGCCCAGCAGGAACTCCAGAGCCTCGAGGTGGCGGCGCGTCTCGGCCATGTCCCGGCCCCAGGTATAGATACCGTGGCCGTTGATCAGGTAGGCGTAGAGCGGCTTGCCGCTGTCGATCCAGGCATCGACCTGGGCCTCGAGTTCGGGCATGTGCTGGGTATTGGGGAAAACGGGGATATCGAGCACGCTTTCGTGCGTGATATAGCCGGAGATGGCCTTTTGCAGCTCCCAGCCTTCCAGGTGCACGCGGCCCTCGGCGGCGAACAGGCGCGAGGCCACGCTCTGCGTACGCGAGTGCGTGTGCAGCACCACGTTGGCTCCCGGGTAGCGCTTGTAGATCTGGGTGTGCAGGCCGGTTTCGGCGGACGGGCGCGCATCGCTGCCCACGGCCTTGCCTTCCATATCCACCACCATGATGTCATCGCGGCCCAGGCGGCCCTTGTCGCGGCCCGAGATCGTGATGGCGGCCAGGTCATCGTCCAGGCGCATCGAGAAGTTACTGCTGGTGGCGGGCGTCCAGCCGAATGCGGCCAGCTCGCGGGCCGCGTCTGCTATGGCGTCAGCGCGTGCGGCGAGCAGGGCAGGGTCGATGTGGTCGAGGGTCTTGGTCATGAGTTTGGACGTCTAAATCAGGGGGCGACTATACCATGGGGGTGTTTCACCGCCGGTTCCACGTCGTCTGCGAAAATGCGAACCATTTAAGTTTTGCGATTTGCGTAGGATGCGGGCATCCCCTGCAGAAGGCTGATCCATGTCGCAGAACGACCATGACAACATCGAGGGCCGCCGCCGTTTCCTCAAGGCTGCCGCTGGAACTGTAGCTGCCGCCACCGTACTCGGCGGGCTCCCCCGGCTGGCCGGGGCGCAGGACCTGCCGCACCTTTCCCCGTCGGACCCCACGGCCTCGGCCCTGAAATACGTCGAAGACGGCAGCAAGGCCCAGGGCAAGAAGGCGCCGGGTGATGCTTGTTTCAACTGTAACTTTTACCAGGGCAAGGCCGGTGGCGCCTGGGGCCCGTGCCAGCTGTTCCCGGGCAAGGCCGTCGCGGCGAAGGGCTGGTGCGTGTCTCACGCCGTCATGATCTGAGCACCGCGCCGCCCGACGGGTTCATTCCGGAAACAGAAAGGCCAGCCGCAGGGCTGGCCTTTTCATTGGGTGGAACAAAATGCTGCCCAAGCGCGCCAGGCCGAGGAGCTGACCCGCCTGACGCGCTGGGCGGCAATCCGGGGCCCACTGCCAAGTGATTTACCCACGGAACCGGGATCATACTCCCCTCCGGGCGCGACCGGCCAATGGCAGTTAAATGACGATGTTGTTTTTGCGCCTTCTGTCGCAAAAACAACAAGTTAAGCGAAAATGTTAAAGCTTCGTTGCAGAAGCGCGCCTGTGTGCGATCCGGGCCTCAGGAGGGCCGTCGCAGACGACTGTGCCGGTAGCTGTAAGCGAAGTACACGACGACACCAAGCACCGTCCAAACTCCCATCAACACCCAGTTGCGAATGCCCATCGACCACAGCAGGAAGATGCAGCTGAGCACGCCGAGTGCGCACGTCACGGGTGCGAACGGCACGCGGAACGAGCGCGGAATATCCGGTGCGGTACGACGCAGGATCAGCACGCCAATGCATACCGCACTGAACGCGACCAGCGTGCCCATCGACGTGAGATCGCCGAGCAGGTTGAGCGGGAACACGGCAGCAAGCGCCGCGATGCCCACGCCGGTAATGATCGTGTTGAGATGCGGCGTGCGGTACTTCGGATGAATGGTCGTGAACACTTTCGGCAGCAACCCGTCGCGGCCCATGATCATGAAGATGCGCGGCTGCGCAATGATCATGACCAGTACGACGGACGACAGGCCGATGAGTGCGCCGACTTCCACGATGCCGCGCAGCCAGCTCAGTTCCGGATGGTTGCGGATGGCGGTGACGACGGGCTCGGCGGTATCCAGCTGCGCGAACGGCACCAGGCCGGTCAACACCGCGGCCATGGCGATATAGAGCACGGTGCAGATGCCGAGCGATGCGAGCGTGCCGATCGGCATGTCGCGCTGCGGGTTCTTTGATTCCTGCGCCGCCGTGGAGGTGGCCTCGAAACCGATGTAAGCGAAGAACACCATCGACGCGCCGCGCAGGATGCCCGGCCAGCCGTACTTGTCGCCGCCCTGGTTTTCCGGAATGAACGGATGCCAGTTGCTGGTATCAATGTGGCTTGCGCCAACGATGATCACCACGATGATCAGCGCCACCTTGAGCAGCACCATGGCCATGTTCAGGCCGGTCGATTCCTTGATGCCTACGTAGCAAAGCCAGGTCAGCGCCAGGGTGATGCCCACGGCAGGCAGGTTGAACAGCGCGCCCGTGGTTACCAGGTGCCCATCGACGAAATCCAGCGGCGCGTTGGTGAGCGCGGGCGGAATGTGGATGCCGACATGGTCGAGCAAGCTGACGAAGTAACCGGTCCAGCTCACCGCCACGGCGGATGCAGAGACGCCGTACTCGAGGATGAGATTCCAGCCGATGAACCACGCGGCGCCTTCGCCCAGCGTGGCGTAGGCGTAGGAATAGGCACTGCCTGAGACCGGGATCAATGAAGCGAACTCGGCGTAGCACAACGCGGTGAACACGCTGCAGATGGCCGCGAGGATGAAGGAAAGGATGATGGCCGGGCCAGCGTGCTCTGCCGCGGCCACGCCCGTGATCACGAAAATGCCGCCGCCGATCACCGCGCCAATACCAAGCGCCGTCAGCCCCCAGGGTCCCAGTGTCCGTCGCAGGGCGGGACCGTGGGCATCATCGGGTTCGGCTTGCGGGCTTTTCTTGGCGAGTAGCTGTTTGAGCATGGAGGGCTCGGATCAAGGTGGCGAAAGGGAGGATAGCTTTAAAACAGGGAAGGCCGGCGAGTAATCGCCGGCCTTCCCGGGTGGTTCTGTAGATCAGCCGAGCGACTTGCGCAGCTTGCTGTGCGCGTAGCCGTAACCGAAGTAAATGAGCTGGCCGATGATGATCCAGCCGACCATCAGGCGCCAATGTTCTTCAAACGCCTGCCAGAACAGGTAGATGCAGGCGAGGGCGCCGAAGATCGAGATCGGCCACACCATCGGTACGCGGAAGCTGCGCGGCAGGTCCGGGCGGGTGTAGCGCAGGATCAGGATGCCGATGCACACCGTGGCGAAAGCCAGCAGCGTACCCATGGAAACCAACTCGCCGAGCACGCTGACCGGGAACAGGCCGGCCATGGCCGCCGCGGCAACACCCACGATGATCGTGCCCAGGTACGGCGTGCGGAACTTCGGGTGCACCTTGGCCATGCCCTGCGGCAGCAGGCCGTCACGTGCCATCGAGAAGAAGATGCGCGGCAGGCCCATCAGCATGACCAGGATCACCGACGACAGGCCCGTGATGGCGCCGACCACGACGATGAACTTCAGCCACGACAGCTGCGGGTACAGGCCCAGGGCGGTCGCTACCGGCTCCGGCGTGTTCAGGATGCGGAACGGTGCGATACCGGTGAGCACCAGGGCCACGGCGATGTACAGCACGGTGCAGATGGCGAGCGAGCCGAGGATGCCGATCGGCATGTCGCGCTGCGGGTTCTTCGCTTCACCCGCGGCGGTGGACACCGCGTCGAAGCCCACATAGGAGAAGAACACGATGGTGGCGGCGCGGAAGATGCCGCTCCAGCCGAACACGCCTTCGCCTTCGTTCGGCGGAATGAACGGGTGCCAGTTCGCCGGGTTCACGACCTTGATGGCAAAGGCGAGGAACAGCAGGATCACGGTGACCTTGATGGTGACGATGATCGAGTTCACGAAGGCCGACTGCGTGATGCCGACGTAGCAAAGGCCCGAGAGCGCGGCGATGATGACGACCGCCGGCAGGTTGATCAGGGCGCCGGTGGCCTGGATGTGGCCTTCGACGAACTGGAAGGGCGCCGACGATAGCGTGCTGGGCAGCGTGATGTCGCTGCCGATCAGGCCGCCGACCAGGCCAAGCAGTTCGTTGAAGTAGCCCGACCAGCCTGCCGCGACCGTCGCGGCCGCAAAGAGGTACTCGAGGACGAGGTTCCAGCCCACGAACCAGGCGACGTATTCACCCAGCGTGGCATAGGAATAGGAGTAGGCGCTGCCCGATACCGGCAGCATGGCCGCGAATTCAGCGTAGCAAAGGCCCGCCAGTGCGCAGGCGAAGCCCGCGATGATGAAGCTGATGACGAGCGCGGGGCCGGCGTGCATCGCAGCGGCCTGGCCGGTGATGACGAAAATACCCGCACCGATCACGGCGCCGATGCCGAGGAGAATCAGGTGCTTTGCGGTGAGGACGCGCTTGAGGCCAGCATCGCCGTGCGCGCCAGTTTCAATATGCTCACCAGCATCAACGTGCGGCGCGGCCTCGATGGGATGCGTCGCGAACAGGTGTTTCAACATGTGTCTCCCCTACTGCCGGAAGTGCTCTTTATTATTGGGACCGCCGTGGCAGCCATGATGGAACGCCGCCCCCGGTGAGTCGGCACGGCACCATAGCCCAGCGGGGCACGGCCGTACAAGCTGCATTGCGAGGCCTTCCAAGGCCTTGCACGGAGGGCGGCGGAAGTCACCATGACTTACGGCGGTTGTGATGGGACGAGGGCGGTGTGTCAGAACACCATATTCAGTGCGGCCTGCGGTGCCACGTACGCAGGCGCATTGCGCCCCGCGACAGTGAACTGCACACCGGCGATGAGACCCATGGTGGGGCTGAAGTGGTATTCCACGGCAGGCGCAAGGCTGAGTTCTTCGGTGGGGTTGTGGTCGTGGTGCCCATAGCGGTCCCACGCGTCGCGCCCGGCGACATGGGCTGTGCCCGTGCGATGGAAGATCGCTTCGCCCACGAGGACCCACCGTGCATCGAGCGCGTATTCGGCGGCGGCGGAGGCGTTCCAGACCTGCCCCTGGCGGACGGTGCCGTGGAAGCCGCGACCGGTGCCGTAGACACTGGTGCCATGGACATGAATGCGTCCCGGCGATGGACTCCACGCGACCTGGCCGCGCCAGCGCAGCGCCTGGCCATCGGGTAGCCACTGCAGCTTTTGCACGCCGTAGGCCAGCGTTGTGCGCGCCATGCCATTGCCGAGGCCGTTCAGGGGATTGGTATCGAGGTGGTGATACTGGCCTGTGGGCAGTCGCTGCGTGAGCGAGACCGCCGTAACCCAGCCTGTGCCGCTATCACCCGCGCCAGTCAGCCGTTGCTGGACCCTGACGGCGGAATCCCCCATGCGCATACCATCGGTATGGCCCCCGTGGGTTGAGGTGCGGGCAGCACTGAGTGTCAGCTGGAGTGCCGTGGTATCGCCGAGGCCGTAGATCATGGGCAACGCGACCTGCCATTGGCGAGCGTGGTCGTGGCGGGTGTGGCGTGAGCCGGCGTTACCGTAGTGGCCACGCACATTGGTATAGATGAGGTATGGCTCGACGTTGAGCATGCCGGCTGGCAGGGTGTTGACGGCCGGGGTGACCAGGGGGCCGGTAAAGTTTGGCGTCGGGTGTTCGCTGCTGGCGAGCGCGGTGGCAGGTGCCACGGCGAGCAGAACGATGGCGTAGAGGGTGTTGCGAGAAAGGTGGGACGACATGCGCGGCTCCATGCATGGGGCAGCTGTTCGGCTGCGGGAAGGTCGGTGCGCTCCTTGCGCACCCAGCCATGCTAGGGAGAGGCGGATAGCCAGCGACATCGGATATGTCTGAAAATGGCGTGCGAAAATACGCTCATGCTCAGTCGGAATTCCCTGATGGATCCTTCGTTCGTTCCCCTCGCCACGGCCCTGGCCGCGTACGCCGGCCGCTATCCTGGCGAATCGGATGTCGCGCACTTCACTCAATGGCTAGCCACCGAGGCGCAGCCGTTTCACCGCGAAACGCTCGCGGGACATTTCACGGGCTCGGCGTGGCTGGTAAGCGCGGATGGGCAGCGCGTGCTGTTGATGCACCACCGCAAGCTGCAGCGCTGGCTACAGCCGGGCGGCCATGCCGATGGCGAGGCCGACCTGGCGGGTGTGGCGCTGCGCGAGGCGGAGGAAGAAACGGGGCTGACCGATCTGGAAGTGATGCCAGCGCTGTTTGACGTCGACCGGCACGTTATTCCCGCTCGCGGGGCCGAGCCAGCGCATTGGCATTACGACGCGCGCTACGTGGTGGTGGCGCGGGGCTCGGAGGCGTTCGCTGCAAATGAGGAATCGCTTGGGCTGGCGTGGCGCGATATTGCGGATATTGCCGCCGATGAGGCAAGCGATGCGTCGCTGCGGCGCATGGCGCGCAAGTGGCTGGCACGCTGAGCTGTTACGTAGGCACGCTATGGTAGGAGCGCGCCTGTGCGATGAGGCTTGCCGTACGCCTTATCGCGCGCAAGCGCGCTCCTACAGGGGGCGCGTGGCGGCTTACGCCTCGGCGTAGCGGGCGGGCGCCGGGTGCACGGTGCCACAGTTGGGGCAGGTGCGGGCCTGTTCGTCGCGGTAGAAAGTATCGAATACGGGTGGGAAGTCCGATTCGATGCTCTTCAGCTCGAAATAGCGCTCGAACAGCTTGGTGTTGCACTTCTCACAAAACCACATGAGCCCATCGCGCTCGCCGTTGACCCGGCGGCGCTCGATCACCAGGCCCACCGAGTTGGGCATGCGCTGGGGCGAGTGCGGCACGCGCGCCGGCAGGTAGAACACCTGGCCCGCGCGGATCGGGATGTCCTTCGCCACGCCCTCGTCCTGCACCTTCAGCACCATCTCGCCCTCGAGCTGGTAGAAGAACTCCGGGCCTTCGTCGTAGTGGTAATCGGTGCGCGCGTTGGGGCCGCCGACGATCATGATGATGAAATCGCCATCCACGATGCATTTATTGCCGACGGGCGGCTTCAGCAGGGCGCGGTGCTCGTCGATCCAACGCTGCAAATCGATGGGAGGCGTGAGGCTCATGCGGCGGGCTTCGTGGAATGGTTTGCTGATGATACTCCCGCCCGGGTACTTCCCGGCGGGCTCGCCGTGTCGTACAACGACCCTCCGTTCCGTCAGGATTCCCTTACATGGCGTCGTGGTACCACGCCCGCCAGGCTGCCCCTACGCCTCGTCCTGCGCCGCAAGGCAAGCGGGAGGCGGCGGTTGTCGTCGTGGGCGGTGGGTTTGCTGGCTTGAACACGGCCCTTGGTCTGGCGGCACGCGGTGTCCGGGACGTGGTAGTGCTGGAAGCCCAGACCATCGGCTTTGGCGCATCGGGGCGGAATGGCGGGTTTGTGTTCGCCGGGTATTCCCTGGGCGAGCGAGCACTACTCCAGAAGCTCGGTGAGCCGAATGCCCGCGATCTGTATGGGCGAACCGTTGCGGCGGTGAACCTGATCCGCCAGCGCATCACCACGCTTGGCATCGAGTGCGACATGGTGGATGCGGGAGTGGTGTGGGCTAACTGGTTCCGCGACACAAGCCTGCTCCGCGAACGGCAGAAGCTGCTGGCAGAGCACTACGGTTCGGAGTGGCAGTGGGTTCCCGCGGATGCCATGCACGAGTTCGTGCACAGCCGCCGATACCACGATGGCCTGTACGAGCGGAACGCGCTGCATATCGATCCGCTGGCGTATGCCCGCGGCCTGGCGCAGGCGGCGGAGGCGGCGGGCGTCTCCATCCACGAGGGCTCGCGTGTGCGCATGCTCGAGCGTCGCGGACCGCGCTGGATACTGCGGGTTGGCGATGCGGAGATCGAAACGCCGAACGTGGTGCTCGCGTGCGGCGGCTATCTGGCGGGCCTTGACCGGCGTATCGATCGTGCCGTGTTGCCGATTGCGACGTATGTGATGGTGACAGAGCCGTTGGGCCCGCGGCTCGCCGAATGCCTGCGCACACAGGCGGCCGTGTACGACACGCGCTTCGCGTTCGATTACTACCGGCCGCTCGAGGATACGCGCCTGCTTTGGGGCGGCCGCATCTCGGTGCGTGACCGCAGCCCGCGCGCTGTGCAGAAGCTGCTGACCCACGATCTGGAAAAGGTGTTCCCTACCTTGAAAGGCGTGAAGGTGGAGCACGCATGGTCAGGGCTGATGAGCTACGCCCGGCATGAGATGCCCCAGGTGGGTACGCATGGCAACGGCCTGTGGTACGCGCAGGCCTTTGGCGGCCATGGCCTGGCGCCGACGTGTGCGGCAGGTGAGACGTTAGCTGATGCGATCGCTTCGGGTGAGCGATCGGTGCCGGCGTACGCGGCATTTGGCCTGGAGCCGGTGCACCGGCCGTTTGGGTATCTGGCGGCGCAGGGTACCTATTGGCGGATGGAGCTGGCGGACTGGTTCAAGGCGCGGCTGGAGGGCTAGCGAGGCTCGTGTGGGAGCGCGCTTGCGCGCTCCTACCGTTTTGCCGCCTTATCCAGCCATACGACGATACCCTGCGCGTTGAGCTTGATGTCGATCCGCAGGAGTTTGGTGATGTCGTCGGTGCTCATCGCAACGCCGTGCTTTTTCGCCCGGCCCACATACAGTTCGGCGAACGCGGCAGCGATGCGCGCTTCGCGGTCCGGGTCATCCGCGTGGCGTTTCGCGATGGCCACCATGGCATCGAGCTGTTCGTGCAGGTCGCGCGCCAGCCGCATTACGTCCTCGACCCGGTCGTAATGCGTGAGGTACATCGCCTGCGGTTCGTAGCGCATCATGCGCTCGATGGAGGCGTGCGCTTCGTCCGGATCGAACTGCACCGGGGAGGTCGTGGGGATGATGAAGGGACCGTTGGCCGTATCGAATTCCCGGTACGACAGGCCGAAGATGTCGCCGGTGAAGAACGCGCTGGCACGGTCGTCATGGATGGCGATGTGGTGCTTCGCATGGCCCGGCGTGTCCAGGCAGAGCAGGGCGCGGCCCGCCAGGTCGACGACGAAGCCATCCGTCGCCTCGATAACCCGTTCCTTAGGCACCGGCACGATCGTGCCGTAGTCACGGCGTACTGCCTCCTCGCCATAGACGCCGGTGGCGCCGGCGATCAGTGCGGAAGGATCGATCATGTGCCGGGCGCCGCGCGGATGCACCGCTAGCATGGCGTTTGGCAGGTGCTTCATGAGCTCGCCGGCACCACCGGCGTGGTCCAGGTGGACATGGGTGAGGATCACCCAGTCGATATCCGCGGGCCGCAGGTCGGCGGCGTGAATCGCGTCGAGGAAGCGGGGCACCGAATGCGTGGTGCCGCTATCGATGATCGCCCCGCGGCCGTGCTCCACCACCAGGTACGCGGCGTCGAACGCAGGGCGGCCGAAGCCGGTGTCGATGGTGTGGATGCCGTGCATGGGCAGGAGCCTACCGCCGATGGGTTCGTCGTGCATCTGTAGGAGCGCGCCTGCGCGCGAAGAGGGGGTAACGCGCGATGGGCGTGGCGTCGTGGCTTCACGGCTTTACCGCTTCACCGCTTCGTTGGCTTTTCGCGCGCAAGCGCGCTCCTACATTTTCTTATTACAGCGCTTCGAAGATGCCGGCGGCGCCCATGCCGGTGCCGATGCACATGGTCACCATGCCGTACTTCTGTTTGCGGCGGCGCAGACCGTGGATCAGCGTAGCGGCGCGGATCGCGCCGGTGGCACCCAGCGGGTGGCCGAGGGCGATAGCGCCGCCCAGCGGGTTCACCTTCGAGGTATCCAGGCCAAGGTCACGGATAACCGCCAGGGCCTGCGCGGCGAACGCTTCGTTGAGCTCGATCCAGTCCAGCTGGTCCTGGGTGATGCCGGTCTGCTTGAGCGCCTTGGGAATCGCTTCCTTCGGGCCGATGCCCATGATGTCGGGCGCCACGCCGGCCACCGAGAAGCCCACGAAGCGGGCCAGCGGGGTCAGGCCGTAGTCCTTGATCGCCTTTTCCGAGGCCAGCAGCAGGGCACCGGCACCATCGGACATCTGCGACGAGTTGCCCGCGGTCACCGAGCCGCCAAACTGGCCGTTACGGAACACCGGGCGCAGCTTGCCGAGCACCTCGAGCGAGGTATCGGCACGCGGGCCTTCGTCGATCGAGATGATCCGGCGGTCTTCCTTCACCGTGCGGTTCTTCAGGTCCGGGTAGCGATCGTCGAGCTGGAACGGGGTGATCTCATCCTTGAATTCGCCGTTCTGGATGGCCGCCAGCGCACGCTGGTGCGACTGCAGCGCGAACGCATCCTGGTCTTCGCGGCTGACCTTCCAGCGCTCGGCCACCTTCTCGGCGGTGATGCCCATGCCGAAGGCGATGGCACGGTTCTCGTCGTTCTCGAAGATCGCCGGGTTCATGGCGATCTTGTGCCCCATCATGGGCACCATGCTCATCGATTCGGTACCGCCGGCCAGCATCAGGTCGGCTTCGCCCAGGCGGATGCGGTCGGCAGCCATCGCAATGGCCTGCACGCCGGAGGAGCAGAAGCGGTTGATGGTGACGCCCGGCACCTGCTCGGGCAGGCCGGCCAGCAGCACGCCGATGCGCGCGACGTTCATGCCTTGCTCGGCTTCGGGCATGGCGCAGCCGATGATCGCGTCGGCGATCAGTGCCGGGTCGATGCCGGGCGCCTGCTCCATGACGCCACGGATCACGTGGGCGAGCAGGTCATCGGGGCGGGTGTTGCGGAATACGCCGCGCGGCGCCTTGCCAACCGGCGTGCGGGTGGCGGCGACGATGTAGGCGTCTTGCACTTGCTTGCTCATGGGGTGGTTCCTAATAAGTGGGCAGGTCGTTGGCGTAGAGCGCGGATCGCGTCAGTTACGCAGCGGCTTGCCCGTCGTCATCGTGTGGGCGATGCGGGCCTGGGTCTTTTCGGTCTGGGCCAGCTCGACGAAATGCTTGCGTTCGAGCGAGAGCAGCCACTCCTCGTCGACTGCCGAGCCGCGCTCGATACGGCCGCCCGAGAGCGTGTCGGCGATGCGGCTGGCAATGTTGATGTCGTGCGGGGAGGCGAAATAGCCCTCAGCCAGGTTGGCCAGCGACGCCTTGAAGGTGGCGGTGCTGGTATCGCCTGCGGCCGGGATGGCGCGCGCCGGCATCGGCGGGCGGTAACCGGATTCAGCCAGCGCCCGTGCCTGCGCCTTCGCCACGTGCAGCAGTTCGTACGCGTTGAAGACCACGATGTCTTCCTTGCGCAGCAGGCCGAGCGTCTTGGCCTCTAGCGCGCTGGTGGACACCTTCGCCATGGCGACGGTCTCGAACACCTTCTTCAGGTACTCGAACGGATCTTCCGGGTTGGCCTGTGCGGCGCGCACGGCCAGCTCCTTCAGGCCGCCACCGGCCGGGAGCAGGCCGACGCCGGCCTCGACCAGGCCGATATAGCTTTCCAGCGCCGCGACGGTGCGCGCCGAGTGCATCTGGAACTCGCAACCGCCGCCTAGGGCCAGGCCGCGCACGGCGGCCACGACCGGTACCAGCGAGTACTTGATGCGCATGCTGGTGGCCTGGAAGTTCGCCACCATGGCTTCGAACTCAGCCAGCTTGCCGGCCTGCAGCAGGCCCAGCGCACCCTTCAGGTCCGCACCGGCCGAGAATGGCTCGGAGGGCTGCCACAGCACCACGCCGCGGAACTGCTGCTCGGCCAGGCCGATGGCGTGCTGGATGCCATCGAGCACGTGGTCGTTCACCGTGTGCATCTTGGTCTTGAACGAGATCACGCCGATGTCGTCGCCGGTGGTCCACAGCCGCACGCCATCGTTCTCCCACACCGTGGTGCCCTGGTCGAATTTCTCGCCGAGGATTGGATCCGGGAACGCCTGGCGGGCATAGACCGGGTGGGTGGAGCGCGGCTTGTCAGTGTTGGCGCTGGCGGAGTACGAGCCGGCCTTGCCGTGCACGCCGGTGCGGCCGTCGGTCACCCATGCCGGCAGCGGGGCGCTGCTCATGGTCTTGCCGGCGGCGATGTCCTCGGCGATCCAGCCGGCGATCTGCTGCCAGCCGGCCGACTGCCAGATCTCGAAGGGGCCCAGCTTCCAGCCGTAACCCCAGCGGATGGCGAAATCGACATCGCGCGCGGTCTCGGCGATATCGGCCAGGTGGAACGCGGTGTAGTGGAACAGGTCGCGGAACACGGCCCACAGGAACTGGGCCTGCGGATCGGACGAGCCGCGCAGCTTCGCAAACTTCTCGGCCGGGTCCTTGATGGCGAGCATGGCGGCAACCTCATCGGAGGCCTTGCCTTCGGACGGGCGGTAATCCTGCTTCTGCAGGTCGAGCACCACGATGTCCTTGCCGGCCTTGCGGTAGAAGCCCGCACCGGTCTTCTGGCCCAGGGCGCCCTTGTCGATCAGGCCCTTCAGCCACACCGGCGGCTGGAAGTACTTGTGCCAGGGGTCATCGGGCAGGGTATCGCCCATGGTCTTGACCACGTGGGCCAGCGTATCCAGGCCCACCACGTCGGCGGTGCGGAAGGTGGCGCTCTTCGGGCGGCCGATGGCCGGCCCGGTCAGGGCGTCCACCGTATCGAAGCCCAGGCCGAACTGTTCGGTGTGGAACATGGTGGAGAGCATCGAGAACACGCCGATGCGGTTACCGATGAAGTTCGGCGTGTCCTTGGCGAACACGACGCCCTTGCCGAGCGTGGTGGTGAGGAAGGCTTCAAGGCCTTCAAGCACGGCGCCGTCGGTCAGCTTCGTCGGAATGAGTTCAACCAGGTGCATGTAGCGCGGCGGGTTGAAGAAGTGCACGCCGGTGAAGCGGTGGCGCATCTCCTCCGGCAGCGCCTCGGCCAGGCCGTTGATCGACAGGCCGGAGGTATTGCTGGCCAGCACCGCGGTCTTCGACACGTGCGGCGCGATCTTCTGGTACAGGTCCAGCTTCCAGTCCATGCGCTCGGCGATGGCTTCGATCACCAGGTCCACATCGGCCAGCTGGGCCAGGTCGTCCTCGTAGTTCGCCGGGATGATCGCGGCGCCCAGCGCCTTCTCAGCCAACGGGGCCGGGGAAAGCTTGGCCAGGTTGGCGATGGCCTTGAGGGCGATGCCGCTCTTCGGACCTTCCTTGGCAGGCAGGTCGAACAGGACGGTTTCCACGTTGGCGTTCGTCAGGTGCGCGGCAATCTGCGCGCCCATGACGCCGGCGCCGAGTACCGCGGCCTTGCGAATGCGTAGCGGTGTTGCGGTCATGGTGATCTCCAGGGTGCAAAAAGTCGTCCGGGCCAGCTCAGCGGCTGGCCGGGGCGTTCGAAACGGATGGGTTGCGCATGCCAGCGGCGGCAAAGCGGATGAGGTGCTCGGCCGCGGTCTCGCGGTGGTCGCGCTCGGCGACATCGCTCTTGCGCTGGATGATGCCGAAGTCGGCCATGGCGTAGGTCAGGGCGCCGGTCACGATATCCAGGCGCCAGTAAATGTCTTCCTTGGCCAGCCCGGGCAGCAGGCGGGCGAATTCGGTGGCGAACTGGCGCAGGATGTGGCCGTAGTTCTCCGAGAGGAACCGGCGCAGGGTTTCATTGTGCTCGGCGTAGGCCCGGGCCAGCACGCGGACGAAGGCGGCGCCACCGCCATCGGTGCGGGACAGGTCCAGGGCGGGCCGGATGTAGGCATCCAGGACATCCTCCAGGGAGGTGTCTTCCTTGCCAGCGAGGCGGTGCAGGGCAGCCAGGCGGCGGCTGTTCAGCTCATCCAGGCGGCGCCGGAACACCTCCTCGATCAGCTTGTCCTTGGAGCCGAAGTGGTAGTTCACCGCGGCCAGGTTCACCCGGGCGGCGGCGGTCACCTGGCGGAGCGAGGCCCCGGCGAACCCGTGGGTGGCGAACAGGGCCTCGGCGGCGCCCAGGATCCGTTCCTTCGTACTGCGCTCGCGTGAGGCATAAGGGGCAGGGGTCATGGCGGGCCACTCCGGCGGGGTCAGTTTGAATCAAACGATCGTTTGAGAATACGCCTGCCCTGATTTGGTGGTCAATGTGCGCTGCACAAGCCTGCAATCGGGTTGCGAATGAGCTAGAATCCGTCAAGAATTCGTGAGCTAAGTCAGTCATTCCTGACGGCTTTGCCATCAAACTTTCACCGGGCGTCCTTGCGGGCCCCGGCATTATTTGTTTCTTCCACCCTTTCCCGGAGTACCCGTATGGCGCTGGAGCGCACCCTTTCGATCATCAAGCCCGACGCCGTCAAGAAGAACGTCATTGGCGAAATCCTGGCCCGCTTTGAAAAGGCCGGCCTCAAGATCGTGGCCGCCAAGATGAAGCAGCTGACCCGCGAAGAGGCCGAAGGCTTCTACGCCGTCCATAAGGAGCGTCCGTTCTTCGGCGCGCTGGTCGAGTTCATGATCTCCGGCCCGGTGATGATCCAGGCGCTGGAAGGCGAAGGCGCGGTGCTCCAGAACCGTGACCTGATGGGCGCCACCAACCCGAAGGAAGCGGCTGCTGGCACCATTCGCGCCGACTTCGCCGAATCGATCGATGCCAATGCCGTGCACGGCTCGGATTCGCTCGAGAACGCCGCTAACGAAATTAAGTACTTCTTCAACGACTCGGAAGTCGTTTCGCACTGAGAGCTGCCGTGAATACGCCTGCCGACAAGGTCAACCTGCTCGACTTCGATCGCCAGGGCCTGCGCGATTTCTTCGCCAGCCTGGGTGAGAAGCCGTACCGCGCAGACCAGGTCATGAAGTGGATCTACCACCGTCTCGAAGACAAGTTCGAGAACATGACCGACGTCGGCAAGGCCCTTCGCGAGAAGCTCGATGCCAGCTGCTATGTCGGGCCGCCGTCCACTGTGTTCGAAAAGGGCGCGGTGGACGGTACCCACAAGTGGCTGCTCGGCATGGATGGCGGCAACGCCATCGAAACCGTGTACATCCCGGAGCCCACCCGTGGCACGCTGTGCGTGTCCTCGCAGGTGGGCTGCGCCCTGAACTGCCAGTTCTGTTCCACGGCAACCCAGGGTTTCTCCCGCAACCTTTCCACGGCCGAAATCATTGGCCAGATGTGGGTGGCGGCCAAGTTCCTGGGCAACGTCACGCACCAGCAGCGCCGCATCACCAACGTGGTGATGATGGGCATGGGCGAGCCGCTGCTCAATTTCGATAACGTGGTGAAGGCCATGAGCCTGATGCGCGATGACCTGGGCTTTGGCCTGGCCAGCAAGCGCGTCACCCTTTCCACGGCCGGCCTGGTGCCGATGATCGACAAGCTGTCGGCCGAGAGCGATGTGTCGCTCGCCGTTTCGCTGCACGCCGCCAATGACGAGCTGCGCACCGAACTGGTGCCGCTCAACAAGCGCTACAACCTGGCCGAGCTGGCCGGGGCTTGCGAGCGCTACATCCGCCGGGCCCCGCGCACCACCATCACGTTCGAATACACGCTGATGAAGGGCGTGAACGACCGCCCCGAGCATGCACGCCAGCTGATCAAGTTCATGCGCCGCCTGCCGGGTGCCAACAAGGTCAACCTGATTCCGTTCAATCCGTTCCCGGGCACGCGTTTCGAGCGCTCGGAGCCGGAGGAAATCCGTGCGTTCCAGACCCAGCTGTTGAACGCCGGTGTGCTTACCATGCTCCGCCGTACCCGCGGCGACGATATCGATGCCGCCTGCGGCCAGCTGAAGGGCCAGGTCGTCGATCGTACGCGCCGCCAGGCGGAGTTCCGCAAGAAACTCGAGGAAGGGGTAGTGAATGCGGCTTGAGCGGTGGGGGATGCTTGCGGCGCTCGCGATGGCGTGCGCTGGCTGCGTGACGACCGGCGGCGATGGCCCCGGGGCGCGGCTGAAGCAGGACACCAAGGCGGACGAGCGCCGGCATGGCGCTGAAGTGCATACCGACCTGGGCACGAAGTACATGGAGCAGGGCAACCTCGAGGGTGCCATGGACAAGCTCAACAAGGCCGTGCAGTTCGATCCTACCTACGCCCCCGCGCACACGGTGCTTGGCGTGCTTTATGAGCGCATCAACGATCCGGCCAATGCCGAGCTGCAATACCGCAAGGCGGTTGAGCTTGACCCGAAGAAGGGTGATGCGAACAACAACCTCGCCGTGTTCCTGTGCAAGCAGGGCCGCGCCGCCGATGCGAAGGCCTACTTCGATCGCGCCCTTGCCGATCCGTTCTACGCCACGCCCGATGTGGCGCTCTCGAACGCCGGTACCTGCGCGACCAAGGCACATGATTACGACGGTGCCGAGGTTTATCTGCGCAAGGCACTCGATCGCAATCCGAAAAACCCGGACGCCCTGTTTCAAATGGCGAACGTGTTGTACCTTAAGAACGATGCATTTCGGGCCAGGGCATTTCTCCAGCGTTTCGACGCACTGGGGATGACCAGTCCCGACGCATTGAAGCTCGGTCACGATATCGAGCTCCGTCTGGGGAACGGGGAGGTTGCCCAGGACTACGCCAAACGCCTGCGTGAAAAGTTCCCGGATTCGGAACCCGCGCACGCTCTCGAAGCCACTGCACGTCAATGACCACTGCATCGTCGAATTCCAACGGTCGGGACGGACGCGAACAGGACCTGTTCGCCGGCATCGAGCCCTTTAAGAACAGGGAGGACGCCATGGACCCGCAGACTGATTCCCAGGCCGCCGATGGCGGTCGCGTCCTGATCGATCACGCGCATGAGGACCGTTTCGGGTCCCGGCTGCGCGCCGCGCGCGAAGCGCGTGGCTATACCATCGAAGCCTGTGGCCAGGCCCTGCGCCTGCCTGTGCGCCTGCTGCGCCAGCTCGAGGCCGGTGAGTACGGTGGCATCGATTACCAGGTTTACCTTAGTGGCTACCTGACCAAGTACGGTCGCCACGTGGGCGTGGACGAAGAAGCCATCCAGGCCGAACTGGCCCGGCTCGCCCCGGCCCAGCGCCAGCCGGATCTGGTGGTGACGGGGGGTGTCTCGCATTCGCGCTACCTGCTCGAGCGCTATGTCACGGCAGCTACCTATGTCGTGCTTACCGCGATCATCGTGGTGCCCATGGTGTGGCTGGGCGTGCGTGGCACGCTCGATCGCGACATGCCGCGCCTGGCGCCGCTGGACGCTACCCCGGTGGCCCAGCAGGATGCCCCGGCTGCGTCATCCAGCAGCGCTACGTCGGTGGCATCTGCGGCACAGCCACAGGCCACGACACCCGCCGAATCGCGCCCTGAAGACCAGCAGCCGGTGCTGGCCAGCATGGCCATGTTTCCCCCGCTGGATCACAGCGCCTCCAAGACCCCGCTGGCGACCAGCGTCGCCGCTCCGGCCGCCGCAGCGACAGGCCAGGGCAGCCATGACCTGACGCTCAACCTCCCGGCGGCAAGCTGGGTGGAAGTGACCGATGCCACGGGCCAGCGCCTGGAGTACGGCATTCTTCCCGCCGGTACGCAGAAGTCGTACCACAGCAATAGCGCGCTCGATGTGCGTATCGGCAACGCCAATGGGGCCCAGGCCTCGGTGGATGGCCAGCCGGTGCCGATCGAAACCTTCCGCCGCGCCAACGTCGCCCGCTTCCGGGTCGATGTGCGTGATGGCAAGGCCGCGCCGGTCGCCTACTGATTGACCCGGCGCCGCCTTGCGGCGCTTTTCGGGTATCCTTGCCTATTGATCCGCGCGGCCGTCTCCCGACGGCCGGCTCGGGCCCGTTTCTTCAAAGGTTTGCTGCGTTTTGGGCGCAGTGGGTGATTGCATGGCATTCGACGTTTACGACGATTACGAACAGGGCGAGCGCGTCCAGCAGTGGCTCCGCAAGAACGGCATTTCCATTGCCGTCGGTATCGCCCTTGGCCTGGTGCTGATCTTTGGCTGGCAGCAGTGGAAATCGCACCGCGCCAACCACGAGCAAGCCGCCGCTGGTGAATACAGCGCGCTGCAGGCCGCCGCCGCTACCAACAAGACCACCGAATCCGATGTCCGCACCGAGACCCTGATGAAGGAGTACTCGGATACGGCCTGGGCCGTATTTGCTGCCAGCGAGCGCGCCCAGCGCAGCGTGCTGGCGGGGCAGTTCGACAAGGCCGCGGGCGATCTCGACTGGGCCCAGGCCCATGCGAAGGATGAAACGCTCAAGGCCCTCGTGAGCCTGCGCGTGGCGCAGCTCAAGTACGCCCAGGGCAAGCCGCAGGATGCGCTCACGGCGCTCGATGCGCTCCAGGGCAAGAACTTTGCGGCCTCCGCACAGGAACTCCGCGGCGATGTGCTGGTCAAGCTGGGACGCCAGGACGACGCTCGCAAGGCCTACGAGGCGGCGATCGCCGCCATGGGCGACAGCGCACCGCAACGCGGTGTGGTTCAAACCAAACTCGATGATCTGGCTGTGGCCGGGAAGCAGGGTGCATGAAACGTTTCTGGGCAATCGCGTTGACTTCGTCGCTGGCCGCTGTGGCCGGCTGCCACTCGTTCAAGAAGGAAAACGTCGAACCGCCGACCCCGCTCGATAAAAAGTTCGAGCCGTCCATCAAGGTTGAGCGTCTGTGGAAGAACAGCGTCGGTGACGGCGCCGCCGAATCCGGCATCCGCATGCGCCCGACCGTGGTCGATGGCGTGGTGTACGCCGCCAGCACCGACGGCAAGATCGCCGCGTTCGATGCGAACAGCGGCAAGACCCTTTGGTCCAAGAGCATCCGCCAGCACGGCTGGTTCGGTTGGGGCGATGACAAGCGCGAGGATTCGCGTTTCGCCGGTGGCCCGGGTGTAAGCGGCGATCTGCTCGCCGTCGGCACGCTCGATGGCCATGTCTACGCCATGGGTGCGAAGGATGGCGAGCGCCGCTGGGCGGCGGAAGTCTCCTCGGAAGTCGTCACCGCGCCGGTCGTGGTGAGTGACCTGGTCGTGGTCCGCTGCAACGATGGCCGCGTGTACGGCCTCGATGCCAAGACCGGCGAGCGTCGCTGGGTCTACGATCAGTCGCAGGTGCCGCTGCTCAGCCTGCGCGGCAACGGCCGCCTGCTCGTCGCCAACGGCGTCGTGTTCATGGGCAGCGATGCCGGCAAGCTGGTCGCCATTCGTCTCGATAACGGCGAAAAGCTCTGGGAACAGACCCTCGCCAGCGGCGAAGGCCGTACCGAGATCGATCGCCTGAATGATGCCGATGGCGCGATCACGCTCGATGGCACCACGCTCTACGGTGCTGCCTATCACGGCGACCTTGCCGCCTTCGACGGCCCCAGCGGCCGCCCGCTGTGGAACCACAAGTTCTCTACGTTCACCTCGATCGATGTGCACGACAACTCGGTTTACGGCGCGGACGATACCTCGCAGGTGTTCGCGTTCGACAAGAGCAGTGGTGCCAACATCTGGAAGAACGATGCCCTGAAGTGGCGTTGGGTGACCGCGCCGGCCGCCCAGGGTAACTACCTGGTCGTGGGCGATCTCGATGGCCACATCCACTGGTTGAACGGCACCGATGGCAAGATCGTCGGCCGCGAGCGCCTTTCCAAGAAGGCTATTCGCGCGCAGCCGGTGGTTTCCGGCGACACCGTGTACGTGGAAGACGTGGAAGGCCACGTCGGCGCGTACCGCGTCGCTCACTGATTTACTGAAGGACCTTAGCTACCCCCATGTTGCCCGTCATCGCCCTGGTCGGCCGCCCCAACGTCGGTAAGTCGACCCTATTCAATGCGCTGACGCGTAGCAGGGATGCTCTTGTCGCTGATATGCCCGGTGTCACTCGTGATCGCCACTACGGTGTCTGCCATGTTGGCGAACGCCCGTTCGTGGTGGTCGATACCGGTGGTCTTTCGGGCAGCGATGAAGGCATCGAAGGCCTGACCGCGCAGCAGGTTCGCCTGGCGATTGCCGAAGCGAACCTGCTCGTGTTCGTCGTGGATGCCCGCGACGGCATCCTTCCGCTCGATGCCAATATCCTCAGCGAGCTGCGTCGCAGCGGCAAGCCGATCATCGTCGCGGTCAACAAGACCGATGGCGTTGACGAGGCTTCCGCCATGGGCGAGTTCGCTCGTTTCGGTGTCGCCGAGACCATGCCGGTGTCCGCGGCGAACAACCGCGGCGTCGACAAGCTCATCCTGCAGATCATGCCGCACCTGCCGCCCGATGAGGACGAGGAGGCGGAAGGCCGCCTGCCCCTGGAAGAGCAGGGCATCCGCGTGGCCATCGTGGGCCGCCCGAACGCTGGCAAGTCCACGCTGATCAATCGCCTGCTCGGCGAGGACCGGCTCATCGTGTCCGACCTGGCCGGCACCACGCGCGATCCCATCCGCGTGTCGCTGGAGCGCGACGGCAAGCGCTATACCCTGATCGATACCGCCGGTGTTCGCCGCAAGGCCCGCGTCGAAGAGGCGATCGAGAAGTTCAGCGTCATCAAGACCCTGCAGTCGATCTCGGCGGCACAGGTCACGGTCATCATGATCGATGCACGGGAGAACCTGGCTGACCAGGATCTCACCCTGATCGGCCATGTGATCGAGGAAGGCCGCGCACTGGTCGTCGCGGTGAACAAGTGGGACGGCCTGGACGCGTACCAGCGCGACCAGACCGTGAAAGCGCTGGAGCGCCGCCTGGCGTTCGCGGACTGGGCCAAGATCGTGTTCATTTCGGCCCTGCATGGGTCGGGCATGCGCGAACTCATGCGTTCCGTCGTACGCGCCCATGCCGCCGCGACCAAGGAGCTGACCGCCAGCGACCTGACCCGCGCGGTGGAAAAAGCCTACGAGGCCTACCAGCCGCCGCTGGTTCGCGGCCACGCACCCAAGCTGCGTTACGCGCACCCCGGTGGTCACAACCCGCCCACCATCGTGATCCACGGCAGCCGCACGAAGCATATTGCGCCGGCGTACCGCCGTTATCTGGAAAACTTCTTCCGCAAGCGCTACAAGATGGAAGGCACGCCGATCCGCATCGATTTCCGCGATGGTGAAAATCCCTTCGCCGGCAAGAAGAACGTGCTGACGGCCAGCCAGGCGCGCAAGCGCCAGCGTTTGATCCGCAACGCGAAGCGGCGCGACAAGTAAGCGCGCCGCACCTTTGGAAAGGTGCCCGCCATGACGCAAGGCCTCGATCGCGAACGCTGGTTGGAAGACCTGCGCGGGCGCGTCCCCGAAATCACCTCGACCGAGGCCCTGGCCCGCCAGTTGGGCGGCGCTCTGCTGGTGGATGTGCGCGAGGATAACGAGCGGGCTACGGGGTCGCCCTCGGGTGCGCTGGGCCTGTCGCGCGGTTTCCTGGAGCTCCGCATCGAGCAGGTCGAGCCGGATCGTGAGCGCGAGGTCCTGTTGCTGTGTGGCAGCGGCCAACGCTCGCTGCTCGCGGCCGAGGCCCTGCAGCGCATGGGTTACCGGCGAGTGCATTCCGTCGCTGGCGGCATGGCAGCGTGGAAAGCTGCGGGCCTCCCGGTAGACGCGGGCGCGCTCGACAGCGATGCCGCCGAGCGGTACAGCCGCCAGGTGCTGTTGCCGCAAGTCGGTGAAGCGGGGCAGGCGAAGCTTTCCTCATCCCGCATCGTGGTGATTGGCGCGGGCGGCCTGGGTGCCCCGGCGTTGCTTTATCTCGCGGCCGCCGGCATCGGCCACATTACCGTGATCGATGACGATCGCGTAGAGCGCTCCAACCTGCACCGTCAGGTCGTCCATGCGGACGCGCGGGTAGGGATGGGCAAGGCCGAGTCCGCACGGATGGCGCTACTCGCGCTGAATCCGCGGGTGCAGGTCAAGACCGTGACCGAGCGGTTGCGCGCGGAGAACGTCGAAGCGCTTATTCGTGGCCACGATGTCGTGGTGGATGGCGCGGACAACTTCGCCACGCGCTACCTGCTGGCGGCGGCGACGCGGCGCCTCGGGATTCCAATGGTCTATGCGGCGATCGAGCGCTTCACGGGGCAGGCCAGCGTGTTCGATCCGCGCCGCGACGATTCCCCCTGCTACCGCTGCCTGTTCCCCGAACCACCTTCCGCCGCGGATGCACCGAACTGCGCTGAGGCGGGCGTGCTTGGTGTCCTGCCCGGCACATTGGGCCTGGTGCAGGCTACCGAGGCCATCAAGCTCGTGCTTGGCATCGGCCAGCCGCTGGTGGGTCGCCTGCTGACGTACGACGCCCTTGGCATGCGCTTTCGCGAGCTGACCCTCCGCCGCGATCCCGCATGCCCCGGCTGCGGACCTGATGCGCGCTTTGAGGGTTACACCGACCTCGAGCGCATGTGCGCCATGAATCTGTAGGAGCGCGCTCGCGCGCGATGGGGGTTGCGGCACGGCCCCATCGCGCGCAAGCGCGCTCCTACAGGTCTGCGGGGATCACGGAGTACATCGCGGCGTCCATCGCTTTATCGTTGATAACCAGGCGGTTGCGTAACATTCCTTCGAAACGACCTCCGATGCGTTCGGCGGCCTTTCGGCTTGGCACATTGTCGTGGGCCGCGACGATTTCCATCCGGCTCATGCCTGCCACCTCGAACGCCCAGCGCAGGGCCAGCTTGCCGGCCCGGGTGACGATGCCCCGGCCTTGCGCGCTCTCGCGAACCCAGTAACCCAGGTTCGCAAAGCGGTGCTCACGGTGCCGCTGGTTCACGCCCATGCCGCCCAGGAAGCGATCGGTGTGGGCGTCAACGATGATCATTTCGAAGCCATCGCCGAGCAGCCAGGCCTGCTTGCACAACCGGATCCAATCCTGTGCCGTCGCCGTGTCGTAGTCTGGGCGTGCCCAGCTCAGCCACGCGCCCGCGGTGCTGACAGATTCGCGCACGGCTTCGGCCAACGCTTCCGCATCGTCATCACGGTAAGCGCGCAGGCGCACCACACCATCGGTCAGGTCATGCGGGTAGGGCACGGTATCAATGGTCATTCCCCATTAAATCACGGATAATGCAACGCTTTTCGCAGGGCGAACTTTCCATGACGGCACGTATCCTCGACGGCAAGCGCATCGCCCACGAATTGCTTGATCACATCGGCCTGCGCGTCGCCAAACGTGTTGCCGATGGCCGCCGCAAGCCCGGCCTGGCCGTCGTGCTGGTCGGTACCGATCCCGCCTCCGCGGTCTACGTGAAGAACAAGCGCCGTGCGTGCCAGCAGGTCGGCTTCGAATCATTCGGTTACGACCTGCCGGCAGAGACCTCGCAGGAAGAGCTGCTCGCCCTCATCGATAACCTCAATGCCGATCCGGCGGTGCATGGCATCCTCGTGCAGTCGCCGCTACCCGATCACATTGACGAGGATGCGCTGGTCGATCGCATCGATGCGCGCAAGGACGTGGATGGTTTCCAGGCCGTAAACGTGGGCCGCCTGGCCCTGCGCCGCTTCGGCCTTCGCCCGTGCACGCCCAAAGGCGTGATGACGCTGCTGGGTCACACCGATCGTCCGGTCCGCGGACGTCACGCGGTGATCGTCGGTGTCTCCAATCACGTGGGCCGTCCGCTTGCGCTGGAGTTGCTAATTGCTGGCTGTACAGTTACTTGCTGCCATAAGTTCACGCAAGACCTTGAGAGTTTTGTGCGCCAGGGCGATATCCTGGTCGTGGCAGCAGGCAAGCCAGGGCTCGTCAAGGGCGAGTGGGTCAAGCCGGGTGCCGTGGTCGTCGACGTGGGCATCAACCGCCTGGAAGATGGTCGCCTGGTCGGCGACGTGGAATTCGCCCCGGCGGCCGAGCGCGCGTCGTGGATCACCCCCGTACCGGGCGGCGTGGGCCCGATGACCGTGGCCACGCTCATGGAAAATACCCTGGAAGCCGCCGACGCCATGGATGCCTGAACCGCGGCATCCACAACATGTTGGGGTTTTGCGGACGGCGTGACGCACCCCCTGTCGCATTTGTGCAATGCGGGGTATAATGGCGTGATTTACTCGCGGGACTAATGCTATGCGCATCCTTGCCGAGGCACTCACTTACGATGACGTGTTCCTGGTTCCCGGCCACTCCACGGTACTTCCCCGTGATGTGGACACCTCAACGCGGTTCACGCGCGGCCTGCGCCTGAATATCCCCATCGTGTCCGCCGCCATGGACACCGTGACCGAAGCCCGCCTTGCCATCACCATGGCCCAGAACGGCGGCATCGGCATCATCCACAAGAACCTCACGCCCGCCCAGCAAGCCGCCGAAGTGGCGCTGGTGAAAAAGTTCGAGGCCGGCGTCATCCGCAGCCCGATCACCGTGGGTCCGGATACCTCCATTGGCGACGTTATCGCGCTTACCCGCGCGCACAACATCTCTGGCGTGCCCGTGGTCGATGGCGGCCGCCTCGTCGGTATCGTCACCGGCCGCGATACGCGCTTCGAGCGCAAGCACGATGATCCGGTCCGCAACATCATGACGCGCGAAGAGCGCCTCATCACGGTCCGCGAAGGCGCCTCGCAGGACGAAGTGCTCCAGCTCCTGCACAAGAACCGCATCGAGAAGGTCCTGGTCGTCAACGACGCCTTCGAGCTGCGTGGCCTGATCACGGTCAAGGACATCCAGAAGGCCCGCGATAACCCCAACGCCGCCAAGGATTCGCATGAGCGCCTGGTGGTTGGCGCCGCGGTCGGCGTGGGTGGCGATACCGAGCAGCGCGTCGAGGCCCTCGTGGCCGCCGGCGTCGATGTCATCGTGGTCGATACCGCGCACGGCCATTCGCAGGGCGTTATCGATCGCGCCGGCTGGGTGAAGAAGCGCTACCCGCAGGTGCAGGTCATCGCCGGCAACATCGTCACCGGTGAAGCCGCCCGCGCGCTGCTCGATGCCGGCGTCGATGCCGTCAAGGTTGGCGTGGGCCCCGGTTCGATCTGCACCACCCGTATCGTCACCGGTATCGGCGTGCCGCAGATCACCTCCATCGACCTGGTCGCCACCGCGCTGAAGGGCGAAATCCCGCTCATCGCCGATGGCGGCATCCGTTACTCGGGCGATATCCCCAAGGCGCTGGCCGCTGGCGCCTCCTCGGTGATGCTCGGCTCCATGTTCGCCGGTACCGAGGAATCCCCGGGCGAGGTCGAGCTGTTCCAGGGCCGCTCCTACAAGAGCTACCGTGGCATGGGCTCCATTGGCGCCATGCAGCTGGGCTCGAAGGACCGCTACTTCCAGGATGAAGCCGACGCCGACAAGCTGGTGCCCGAAGGCATCGAAGGTCGCGTGCCGTACCGTGGCCAGATGCGCAACATCATCCATCAGCTGATGGGTGGCCTGCGCGCCTCCATGGGTTACATGGGCACGGCCAATATCGACGAGATCCACCAGAAGGCCCAGTTCGTGAAGGTCACGGGTGCCGGCGTGCGCGAAGCGCACCCGCACGATGTGCAGATCACGAAGGAAGCGCCCAACTACCGCCTGGACTGACGCCGCCAGGCGCTCTTCCAGGTGGACCCAGGACGCCCGCTCGCAGTGGGCGTTCTGCTTTTTGCCCTACCGAATTCCACTGCAGGCCGTACCGATGACCGATATCCATAGCGACAAGATCCTCATCCTCGACTTTGGCTCGCAGTACACGCAGCTGATCGCCCGCCGCATCCGCGAGATCGGCGTCTATTGCGAAGTGTGGGCCTGGGACCACGCCCCGGACGAGATCCGCGGCTTCAACCCGCGCGGCGTCATCCTCTCCGGCGGCCCGGAATCGGTGACCGAAGACAACTCCCCACGTGCCCCGCAGGTGGTGTTCGAGCTGGGCGTGCCGGTGCTCGGCATCTGCTACGGCATGCAGACCATGTCCGAGCAGCTCGGCGGCAAGGTCGAGGCCGGCCACCACCGTGAGTTCGGCCCGGCGACCGTGACGTTCGCCTCGTGCGGCCTGTTCGATAGCGTGATGGCCGATGGCGAAGCGCTGGGTGTGTGGATGTCGCACGGCGATCGCGTCACGAAGCTGCCGGAGGGCTTCCGCGCCACCGCCGCCACGCCGAGCCTGCCGCTGGCCGCCATGGCCGATGACGAGCGTCGCTTCTACGGCCTGCAGTTCCACCCGGAAGTGACCCACACCAAGAAGGGCATGGAGCTGCTGCGCCGCTTCGTGGTCGACCTGTGCGGTTCGGCCACGCTGTGGGATGCCGCGCACATCATCGAAGATGCCGTCGCCCGCGTCCGCGAGCAGGTCGGCTCCGACAAGGTGCTGCTGGGCCTGAGCGGTGGCGTCGATTCCTCCGTGGTCGCCGCGCTGCTGGAGAAGGCCATCGGCCACCAGCTCACCTGCGTGTTCGTCGATACCGGCCTGCTGCGCTACCAGGAAGGCGACCAGGTCATGTCGACCATGGCCGAGCACATGGGCGTGCACGTCATCCGCGTGGATGCGAAGCAGCGCTACTTCGATGCGCTAGCCGGCGTGGAAGACCCGGAAGCCAAGCGCAAGATCATCGGCCGCCTGTTCATCGAGATCTTCGATGAGGAATCGGCGAAGCTCGAAGGCGTGAAGTGGCTGGCCCAGGGCACGATCTACCCGGATGTCATCGAATCCGCCGGTAGCAAGACGGGTAAGGCCCACGTCATCAAGAGCCACCACAACGTGGGCGGCCTGCCGGAGCACATGAAGCTCAAGCTGGTTGAGCCGCTGCGCGAGCTGTTCAAGGACGAGGTGCGCCGCATCGGCGTCGAACTCGGCCTGCCGCGCGAGATGGTCTACCGCCATCCGTTCCCGGGCCCGGGCCTGGGCGTGCGCGTGCTCGGCGAAGTGAAGGCCGAATACGTCGACCTGCTGCAGCGTGCCGATGCGATCTTCATCGAAGAACTGCGCTCGCACGGCCTGTACGACCGGGTGAGCCAGGCGTTTGCGGTGTTCCTGCCGGTGCGCTCGGTAGGCGTCGTCGGCGATGGCCGCGCCTACGAGTGGGTGATCGCGCTGCGCGCCGTGGAGACGATCGACTTCATGACGGCGCACTGGGCGCACCTGCCGTACGACTTCCTTGATAAGTGCTCGACGCGAATTATCAATGAGTTGCGGGGTATTTCTCGTGTTGTTTATGACATTAGCGGGAAGCCGCCGGCGACGATTGAGTGGGAGTGATGGTTTGCACGGCTGCAGCTTGCAGGCACGCAGTCGACCTGGCGTTGAACTGCTAAGGAACCCTTAGTAGTTCAACGTGAGCCTCGTGCTGGAACCTGCGTTGACCGGAGCTAAGTGGCGCCGATGTACTCAACTGGCAGCTTGTGAGGACATCCTGGTCCTCGAGACCCTGATATCCCGCACCGGCGGCGCACCAAACATGCGCCCGTACTCGCGAGTGAATTGCGGAACGCTCTCATAGCCCACGGCGTAGGCCGCCGTGCTCGCGGAGGTGCCTTCTGACAGCATCATCCGCCGGGCCTCGATCAGCCGCAGTTGTTTCTGGAATTGCAGCGGCGACAGGGTGGTGACGGCACGGAAGTGCTGGTGGAAGGTGGATGGGCTCATGCCTGCCGCTTCAGCCAGTCGCTCCACGCGCAGGGGCTGAGCGTAATCAGAACGGATGATGGCCACGGCGCGGGCCAGGCGTTGGGCGCTGCCTTCAGCTGTGCCCAGGTTGCGGATGGCCGGGCCGTGCTTGCCGGCCAGCAGCCAGTAGTGCATCTCACGGATCATCTGCGTCTTCAGGACCGGGACCGCCGCAGTCCGCGCAAGCAGCTGCACCAGGCGCAGTGCGGCGTGGGCGACGTCCGCCTCGGTGGGTTCCACGCGGACTGGCGCGCCCATCTCTTCTCGCGCTATCTCCATCGCGAGGGCAAGCTCCTGGATCACAGTGGGATCCAGGTCGAATACGAGCGAGTAATACGGGTCTCCGGCGCTCGCTCGCGTTATCTGGCTGATCGTGGGCACGTCCGCGGTGATAAGCAGTGAATCGCCGGCGCCGAAGTCAAACGTGCGGTTGCCCATCATGACGCGCTTGTTTCCCTGGACGACCAACGCGACCAGCGGCCGCGATATGGCGTAATCCATTTCGCTCGGGGTGGTGGCGCGGAGCATGGTTAGCCCTGCGATGGGCGTGGCCGCGATGCCTTGCGCGTTGGCGTGGGAGTCCACATAGCGGCGCACTTCAGTAAGCAGGGTCTCGGCCATGGCTCGAGCGTAAGCCCGGCGGAATGCGCGGCGCAATCGCTAGCCGGAGGAATAGGCAAGAACAGCCGAGGAACCCGCAACCTGCATCTCCGCGCCGCCCGAATACTGCGCCTGTCATCCCGACACCTTGCACAGGAGCCCAGCATGTCTACGATTTCGCTAGTGACCGGCGCCAGCCGTGGTCTCGGCCGCAACACCGCGTTGAGCATCGCCCGCCATGGCGGCGACGTGATTCTGACCTACCGTAGCGGTGACGCCGCGGCTCGTGAGGTGGTTCACCAGATCGAAGCGATGGGCCGCAAGGCGGTTGCCCTCCCACTGGATACCAGCGACGTCTCGACGTTCGCCGTGTTCGCCGCGGCGGTTCGCACCGCACTGAGCGTGACCTGGGGCCGCGAAACCTTCGATCACCTGGTCAATAATGCCGGCCACGGCGAGATGGCTGCCTTCGCCGAGACGACCGTGGCGCAGTTTGATGCCTTGATCAACGTGCACGTCAAAGGCGTGTTTTTCCTCAGCCAGGCCCTTTTGCCGCTGCTCGCCGACGGCGGCCGCATCATCAACCTCTCCACGGGCCTGACCCGGATCACCTATTCCGGCTTTTCCGCGTACGCCACTGCCAAGGGAGCGGTCGAGATTCTGAGTGTGTGCATGGCGAAGGAACTGGGTAGCCGCGGCATCACCGTCAACACCGTGGCCCCGGGCGCGATCGAAACCGATTTCCTTGGCGGTGCGGTGCGTGACATGCCGGAACTCAATCAGCAGTTCGCCGGCATGATCGCCCTGGGCCGGGTGGGTGTGCCCGACGATATCGGCCCGATGATCGCCAGTCTGCTGGGTCCGGACAATCGTTGGATCACCGGGCAGCGGATCGAGGTTTCGGGCGGACAGGTGATCTGACGAGCGACCGCCCACTGGTAACCTAGGCCGCATGGATTCGTTTGATCTGTTCGAAGTGGCCGGTGCGCAGCTGCGCCTGGGTAGCCATGCCGTGCTCCTGCACGGGTTCGCGCTCCCCGATGTCGGGGAGCTCGTTCCTGCCATCGCCGGTATCGAGGCCGTCTCGCCACTGCGCCACATGGTGACGCCCGGCGGTCTCCCTATGTCCGTGATGTCGACGAGCTGCGGCATGTTGGGCTGGGTGACCGACGAGCGTGGCTATCGCTATACCTCCGTGGACCCTGAGACGCGCAAACCGTGGCCGGTGATGCCGGAGGTGTTCGCCTCGCTGGCGATCCGGGCCGCCGCGGAAGCGGGGTTCCACGGCTTTGAGCCGGATGCCTGCCTGATCAATCACTACGCGCCCGGCGCGCGCATGTCGCTGCACCAGGATAAGGATGAGCAGGATTTTGGAGCACCGATTGTTTCGGTTTCACTGGGCATGTCGGCGACCTTTCTCTTCGGCGGCCAGGAGCGTTCTGACCGTGCCGCAAGGGTGCCGCTTCACCATGGTGATGTAGTGGTATGGGGCGGCGCCGATCGCCTGCGTTATCACGGCATCATGCCGCTGAAGGATGTGCCGCACCCGATGATGGGGAGCGAGCGCATCAACCTGACCTTCCGCAAGGCGGGGTGAGTCAGTCGGTGGCGGCGTCGGCTGTGGCCTCTTCATGGCCGCGAATACCAAGCCGATACGACCGGGGCGATTCACCAACGGCACGCTTGAATGCCGTACTGAAGGCACTCTCCGACGAGTAGCCCAGCTCCTGGGCCAGCACGGCCACCGGCTTCTTGCCTTCGCGCAACGCGCGCGTGGCCAGGTGCATGCGCCATCCGCTGAGGTAGGCCAGCGGCGTGCTGCCGGCCACATCACGGAAGCGGTTGGCGAAGGTCGTGCGCGACATCGCGCAAGCCTCGGCGAGCTCATCGAGGCTCCACGTGCGTGAAGGATCGGCGTGCATCAGGCGCATGGCCGGGGCGATGCGCGGATCGCCGATCGCGCGCAGCCAGCCGGCAGGCATGGGGCCTGAGGTCTGCAGGTGGGCGCGGAGAATCTGGATAAACAACAGCTGCGAGAGCTGCGCGGCGGCAAGCTGGTTGCCGGGCAGGTCGGCGCGTCGCTCGGCGACCAGTTCGGCCAGCAGCCAGCGGAACGAGGTCGCCTGCGGCGATTCAGCGGAAACGTGGATCCACGCCGGAAGGACATCCGCCAGCAGCCGGCCGCTGGCGGGGTCGAGCAGCACATGGCCGCCGATATGGGCGAAGTCCTGGCCATCGCCGAGCATGGCCACGGTCTTTCCCGAGCCCGAGAACACAGCCATCGCATCGAGCGGCGGCAGGCTCAGGTCGCTGGCCAGTACCAGACCGCGCTTCGCTGTGATCAGCCCGACATCGCCCGTGCCGAACCATACGGGCTCGGGCTCGCCTTCGATCGTGACCCAGCAGCCGCCTTTGACCACCGCGAAGAACTTGATGCTTGAGGGCGGCGGAAACGCGATTGCCCACGGGCCGCCCGCCGAGAACCCGCCGGTGGCCAGCGATTCGGCGCGGGTGAACTTAAGGATGTCGGAAAACGGATCGGCGCTCATGGCTGTACTCGCGAGCAAGTAATGCGCACTCTATCGCATTCAAAGTACGATGTGCGCTCTCTAAGCTTGTCGGCATTCCTCAACTGACAGGCACACGACATGGCCAACGAACGCGTCCTGGTGACCGGTGGCACCGGTTTCATCGCCCAGCACTGCATGGTGGCGCTCCTCCAGCAGGGCTTTACCGTCCGCACCACGGTCCGCACGCTTTCCCGTGAGGGCGAAGTGCGCGAGCACCTGCGCGTGGCGGGCATCGAGCCGGGCGATCGTCTTTCGTTTGTCCGCACAGATCTTGGCGATGATGCGGGCTGGGCTGACGCGGCATCGGGCTGCGCCTACGTGATTCACGGTGCCTCGCCGACACCCTCCGGCGACCATGTCACTGAAGAGGATTGGGTGCGCCCGGCGGTCGATGGCAATCTTCGCGTGCTGCGGGCATCGCGCGATGCCGGCGTAAAGCGCGTGGTGCTGACCTCCGCGTTCGGCGCGATCGGGGCAGGGCACAAAGCCAGCCACCGGCGCCCGTTCGACGAGACCGACTGGAGCGAGATCAACGGCGACGTGTGGCTGTACCAGAAGTCGAAGACGCTCTCCGAGCGCGCGGCATGGGACTTTGTCGCACGCGAAGGCAACGGGCTGGAACTGTCATCGGTGAACCCCACAGCGGTGATGGGGCCGGTGTTGGGCGCCGACTATTCGCATTCCATTCGTCTGATCAAGAACCTGCTTGAAGGCCAGCAGGGCGTACCGAAGATCAACTCGGGTTTTGTCGATGTGCGTGACGTCGCCGACCTGCATGTGCGCGCCATGCTCGACCCCGCCGCCGCGGGTGAGCGTTTCGTCGCGACCTCGGGCGAAAGCCTGTGGCTTGCCGAGGTGGCCAAGGTGCTGCGGGATCGCATGGGGCCGGTGGCCGCCAAGGTAACCGACCGGGTCCTTCCGAACTGGGTGGTGCGCATGGCGGCCGCGACCAACCCGGCCATGCGGTCGACGCTCCCGCTGCTTGGCATGGACCTCAACGTGACCAGTGCCAAGGCGCAGCGCATGCTCGGCTGGCAGCCGCGTTCGCGCGAAGATGCCATCGTGGCGACGGCCGAGAGCCTCGTTCGCCTCGGGCTAATCGCTTTATAATGCCCGCGAATAACACCCGGGTATAATCGTTTTTTCGCAAACCGCCCCTTTTCTAATCGATTTTGTGCAGGTCTAATCGACTTAGAGCGATTTCCTGCTTTTCTAATCGATTTTGTGCACATGGTGCGTGGTGAGGCGGAGGCGGCATGAACGACTTTCCGGCAGATGGTATCGGGGCAGCCTGGCTGGCTCGGCGCTTTGCCGTCGATACGACGGCCAGGCTGCCTGTTGTCAGTCAGGTGGGCGGCCGGCGAACCACCGAGATCACCGATGGCTACCGACTTGAGACTTATCTTGAGTCTATGCGCCCACAGGACACCGTCGCGGCGCACCTGCAATTTCATTTGCGCCATGAAGTCCCGCATCTCGAACTTCTTAGCCGCATCTTCGCAGCGTCCGGCCCGGAGTTTGTGCAGGCCTGGGTCGATGCCGAACCGACGGGTCAGTACGCGCGGCGCTCAGCCTTTCTCTTCGAATGGCTGACTGGAGTGGCCTTGCGCCTCCCGGAGCGTATTGGCGGCAACTATGTCGATGCACTGGATGAAGCAAAACTTGTTACGGCGACGGCCGGCCGAGGGGTGCGATCGCCCCGCTGGCGGGTCACCGACAATATTGCCGGAACGCGATACTTCAGCCCGATCATCGTAAAAACAGAAGCGACGGTCGCCGCTTCAGCGATCAACGTCGCGGGTTTGCTGGGCGAGTTGGCCGACGAATTCGGCGAGGATTTGTTGCTGAGGGCCGCTGCCTGGCTGACCCTTCGGGAGAGCAAGGCCAGCTTCGTTATCGAAGGTGAAGGCGATCGGACAGCGAGAGTCCAGCGGTTCGCCGACGTCATGGCTCGCCGCACGGGCGTGGGTGACATTCCCCTGGACGACAGGCGGTTGGGCGATCTACAGGGCGAGATCCTTGGCGAACGAACCACACTGGCGAATTTCGGGTTGCGTGTTTCCCCCGTGTTCGTCGGTGAGACATTCCGGTTCGAAGAGGTCGTTCACTATGTTGCGCCATCCGCATCCGATATCACCGATATGCTTGCGGGACTCAAAGCGTTCCTCAGGAAGACCGAGGGGCAATCTACCGTGATGCGTAGCGCTGTAGCCGCATTCGGCTTTGTCTATATCCACCCGCTTGCCGACGGTAATGGGCGCATCCACCGCTTTCTCATTAACGACGTGCTTCGGCGAGACGGTGTCGTTCCGCCCCCTGTCATCCTTCCGGTTTCCGCAGCGATAACCGATGACCCGGCCGAGCGCCGCCATTACGACGTGACGCTGGATTCCGTGTCGCGACCGCTAATGGCATTCATTCGCGACGACATCAAATTCGCCAGGGAGCAGACAACGTATCCGGATGGCGTCGTCTCCAACTTTGTGTTTACAGGCGAGGAAAAGGCACGTCCCACTTGGCGCCACCTGGATCTTGGCCCGCACGTGCGCTTCCTTGCACACGTCTTGCGACAAACCATCGAAGAGCAGATGCGCGATGAGTCCCGGTATCTCCGGAGCCACGCGCGCGCCAGGGCGGCAGTAAAGCAGATTATCGAAATGCCAGACCTGCAAGCAGATCGTGTGTTGAGGTCGATCGAACAGAACGCCGGGCTGCTCAGCAATGTGCTGGCCAAGGAACTACCCGTGTTGAACGATCCCGGCGTCTGGGATGAACTCGTCGAGGCCGTTAGAGCCGCGTTGCAGGATCCCGGGACGGCGCGCTAATGCGGCGTACGGCTCACTTGGTGGTGTAACCACCATTCACCAGGATCGTCTGGCCGGTCATCCACCAGCCGTCCGACACCAGGAAGCGAATAAACGGAACGATATCCTCGATGTCGGTCAGGCCGGTTTTCGAGAACGCCGAAAGTGCCGCGGCTGTCTTGTGGTAAGCCACGGCATCCGCGCCTTCGGCCGGGTAGAAGAACGGCGTATCCATGGGGCCCGGGCCAATAGCCGTCACGGAAATGCCGCGCTCGCCGAACTCCTTGGATGCCGCACGGGTGAAGTGCTCCACCGGCGCCTTCGTTCCCGCATAAGCCGCGTAGAACGGTGTATAGGCGCCCAGCAACGAGGTGACCAAGGTGCAGACCTTACCGTTGTCGTTGAGGTGCTTGCCGGCTTCCTTCAGGAAGAAGAACGCGGTTTTCGAATTCACCGCGGTCATCTCGTCGTACTCGGCTTCGGAGATATCGGCCATCGGCTTCTTCAACACCTTGCCTACGGTGTTGATCGCGATATCGGGACGCCCTGCGGCGGCGATCGCCTCTGCGAAGAGCTTTTCGGTCGCACCGGCGGTGGTCAGGTCAGCCTGGATGGCGAACCCGTTCGCCCCTGCGGCGTTGATGGCGGCCACGGTTTCATCAGCGGCCGCTTTCGTGGCGGCGCTGTTGTAGTGGACGACGACCGCTTTCGCGCCGTGGGTGGCCAGGTCGCGGGCGAGCAGGCCGCCAAGGTTCTTGGCGCCGCCGGCGATGAGAACAACTTTGCCCTTGATGCTGTGATCGGTCATGGCTTGTGGCCTCGTGGGGTTAGCTGGCGGCCACCCATGCGGCCGCTACCTGTCGCTCACCATATCGTCTATAAATCCCCCATAAAGCAGCCATTTCTGACAGGACCCGTCAGGCATGGCGAACAATGGGGGCGTGGTGGATCGCATTGACCTGTTTCGAACCTTTGCCCGGGTCGTGGAGTGCGCGAGCTTTACCCGCGCAGCCGATTCGCTCGGCCTGCCACGCTCGACCGTTTCCGCGGCCGTCAGCGAACTGGAGGAGAGGGTGGGAGCCCGATTGCTCCATCGCACGACGCGCAAGGTATCGCCTACCCAGGATGGCGTGGCGTTTTACGAGCGCTGCCTGCGTCTTATCGCCGATGTGGAGGAGACCGAAGGCCTGTTTCGCGAGGCGTCGGCCGGTACCAGCGGAAAGTTGCGGGTCGATGTGCCAGGACGCATCGGCCGCCTGGTCATCGCGCCGTCACTCCCCGGTTTCCTCCAGGCGCATCCGCAGCTCGATATCGAACTGCGCCTGACCGATCGCGCGGTGGACCTGGTTGAAGAAAGCGTGGATTGCGTCTTGCGCGTGGGGCCGCTGAGCGACTCCGGCCTGATCGCCCGCAAGATCGGTGATTTGCGTTTGATCAACGTGGCGAGCCTCACGTACCTGGAAACACATGGCGCGCCCACGCACCCGGCAGAGCTCGGCGCTCATATCGCCGTGAACTACAGTTCTCCCTCGACCGGTCGGGTCGAAGCATGGGAGTGGCTGGACGACGGCGAGGTGCGTACGACAGCGGTGCGCGGACGCGTCACCGTCAATAGCGCTGAAGCCTACATTGCCTGCTGCCTGGCCGGCCTTGGCCTGATCCAGATCCCTGCTTACGATGTGAAGCAGCATCTGGCCTCGGGCGAGTTGATCGAGGTAATGCCGGGCCACCGCGCCGCGCCCATGCCGATGAGCTTGCTATATCCTCATCGCAAACATCTCTCCCGAAGGCTGCAGGCCTTCGCGGACTGGCTGGAAGAGCTGCTGAAAAAGGACATTCTGTAGCGTGAAGATCATGCGTGATGAAGGGGGCATCGGTGCCCGCGCGACGAGCCAGCCGTTATATCGACGGATCCTGGGTTCGGCATTCGACTCGCTGCCGCCACGGCTACGCGAACTGCACGGAACCAGCGAGGCACGCCGCTGGTCGGGTCACGCCGAGGTGCGCCACGGTGGTGGGGTATTGGCTCGCATGGTGCGTGGTGCCGTCGGCTTCCCGAAGGCGGGTTCGAACGTGCCAGTGGTCGTGGCGTTTACGCCTGAGGGCGAAGGCGAGCGGTGGATGCGGAGCTTCGACGGCAAGGACTTTTCCTCGCTTCAATCGGCGGGCGAAGGTCGCGACGAATACCTTTTGACCGAGCGCCTCGGGCTGGCCACCTTTGCGCTCGCCCTGGTGGTCGAAGGCGAACGCCTTCTCCTCGTGCCGCGACGCTGGTCGCTGCTCGGCGTGCCCATGCCTGCATTGTTGTTGCCCCAGGGCATCAGCTTCGAGCATGAGAAAGAGGGGCGGTTCTGTTTCGACGTGGAGATATCGATGCCGGGGATTGGGCTGATCGTCGGCTACCGCGGTTCTCTGGAGCCCATGTAGGAGTGCGCTTGCGCGCGATGGGCGTTACCGCAGACCCCATCGCGCGCAAGCGCGCTCCTACAGGAGCCTATCGTTCCGCAAGGGAAATGCGTCCTGTTGCCCCGGAATATACGAATCATATATGATTCGTATATGGGTATCGTAAACATCGACGACGAAACGCACGATCAGATCCGCCGGGCCTGCTCGGTGACGGGCCGTTCCATTAACGCGCAGACGAACTTCTGGATCCGTATCGGCATGCTCTGCGAACTCAACCCGTCGCGCAGCTTCCAGGAGCTGGTGGCGCAGGAGCTGCGCGAAGCCGGTGTTGAACCGCAGGCGCTGCGCATGGCACGCGAGTGATCAAGCAGCCTGACGAACTCGAGCTGATGGCGGAGGCGGGGCGCCTGCTGGCCCGTGTGTTCCGTTGCCTTGACGGGCTCGACATGGTTGGCCGAAGCACCATGCAGCTCAACGATATGGTCGAGCGCATGATCGTCGACGAGTTGCATGCGCGGCCAGCGAGCAAGGGGCAGTACGGTTTTCCTTACGTCCTGAATGCGTCGGTCGATAACGTCGTCTGCCACGGCATGCCATCGACGGATGACGTGCTGCGCAGTGGCCAGATCGTGAACCTGGATATCACTCTCGAGAAGAACGGCTACATCGCCGATTCCAGTACGACTTACCTGGTGGGCGAGGTGCCCTATGCAGCGCGCAGGCTGGTCCGGGCTACTTACGAAGCCATGTGGAAAGGCATCGCCGCAGTGAAGCCGGGTGCCCGGCTGGGCGATATCGGCGATGCCATTTCGCGCCATGCGCGCACCCATGGCTACAGCGTGGTGAAGGAATACTGCGGCCACGGCATCGGCCGCGAGATGCACGAAGACCCGCAGATCCTGCATTACGGCAGGCCCGGTACCGGCATGGTGCTGCGCGAAGGCATGGTGTTCACGATCGAGCCGATGCTCAACGAAGGACGCGCTGCGATCCTCTCGCGGCCAGATGAGTGGCCGGTCTATACGCGCGATGGACGGCTTTCGGCGCAGTTTGAGCACACCATGGCCGTCACGCGGCATGGCGTCCGGGTGCTGACCCTTCGGCCGGGTGAAGTGCCGCTGTGCACGCTCGATACCACGCCATTCATTGCGTCAGTGAGCGCGTAACGTCGACGACGGTATCGCGCAACCAGCGATGCGCAGGATCCGCCTGGTGCCGCGGGTGCCAAATCACTGAGACCTTGATGCCCGGCGTCTGCACCGGCAGGTCGAATTGGGTAAGGCCGGCGGCCTGCCAGCCGTGGCGATCCGCATCGCCGCCGAGGCACGAGAACGGCACCAGTCCCACCAGATCGGAGTCGCGGACGATGCGCATGGCGTTCGCATGGCTGGGCACCACCAGGGCCACTGTGCGAAACAAGCCCAGCTTATCGAGCGCCGTGTCCACCGGACCGGTCCATTGGCGCTTGCGCGATACGACCACATGGCGGCAGGCAACGTAACCGGCCGTCGTCATGCCGCCGTCGGCCAGGGCAGGGTGGCCACGCCGGCAAACGCCCACGAAGCGATCGGCGAACAACAGGCGAGTGCGCAGCTCAGGTGCCGTCGCACCAAGCACGCCAATTTCAAGATCGATCATGCCTTCGCGAAGGGGGTGGGCATCCTTGTCGGGCTTCGGCACAAACTGCAGGCGCACGCCGGGCGCCGCTTCGCCGGCCGCGATCGTGAGCGCACCGGCCGCCAGGTCGATGAAACCGTCATTGGCGCGAATCACGAACGTGCGCTCCAGCGTCGCGAGGTCGAGCACATCCGCCGCGGGTTGCAACACGGCCCGGGCCTCACGTGCGATCTCGTGGACCCGCTCGGCCATGGCTTCCGCGTAAGGCGTGGGGACCAGTGCGCGGCCCGCCGGCACCAGCAAGGGATCGCCCGTGGCAACCCGCAGCCGGGCCAGCGTGCGGCTCATGGCCGAGGTGCTCAGTCCCAGCTTCTTTGCCGCAGCGGTCACGCTGCGCTCGGTAAGCAACGCATCCAGCGGGGTGATGAGGTTCAGGTCGATATCGGGCATGAGCGCGCGCTCCTGGGTGGGCCATCCATGGCGTTGGATGCAATCGAGTATTGCATCACGCGCGTCTGGTGCAACTGTTGGGGCGCCACCAGACTGAGGCATATCCACGCCGATCAAGGGTTACAGCCATGACCATGTCCCGAAACACCCTCTCCCACCCCGCCATCCTGCTCGTGGGCGCCTCACGTGGCCTCGGCCACGCCATGGCCGAAGAACTGCTCAAGCGTGGCTGGCAGGTGACCGGTACGGTCCGCGCCGGCGCGAGCACACCCTTGCACGCGCTGATGGCGAGCTACCCCGATCAGCTGACCATAGAGCACCTCGACATCACCCGGCCCGAAGAGATTGGCGCTGTGCGCCAGCGTCTGGTGGGAAAGCGCTTCGACATCCTGTTCGTCAACGCCGGCACCACCAACGAGAACCCCTCGGAGACCATCGCCGACGTGGCCACCGACGAATTCGTGCATGTCATGGTCACCAATGCACTCAGCCCCATGCGCGTCGTTGAGGGCCTGCAGAACCTGGTTACTGCTGATGGCCTCATCGGCGTCATGTCATCAGGGCAGGGGAGCATTGCCAACAATCTGCGTGGTGGGCGAGAGGTCTATCGCGGCAGCAAGGCCGCCCTGAACCAGTACATGCGCAGCTACGCCGCCCGCCAGGCCGGCACCCCGCGGGCGCTTCTGTTGATGGCACCCGGCTGGATTCGCACCGGCCTGGGTGGTGACGATGCGCCGTTCACGATGGAAGAGACCGTCCCGGACATTGTCGATACCCTGCTGGCCAAGCAAGGCCGCCCGGGTCTCGAGTACCTGGAACGAAACGGCCAGGCCGTCCCCTGGTAGCGCCCATGGAGTACCCTCCAGTCATTCCTGGGACGACTGGAGGTGCGCGGTGGCCAACCTGATCCTCAGCACATTCGACTGGGTGCCCGAACCGCCGCGTGGCTACGTACGCGACCTGCGCGTGCGCTGGGCGCTCGAAGAAGCCGGGCTGCCGTATGAGGTACGCGGCGTGCCGTTCAAGGAACGCGGCCCCGATCACTTCGCCCACCAGCCCTTCGGCCAGGTGCCATGGATTACCGATGGCGATATTTCACTGTTCGAGAGTGGGGCCATCCTCATGCACATCGCCGGCCGCAGCGATGTGCTCATGCCGAACAACGAACGTGGCCGCGCGGAGGTCCTGGAGTGGGTCTTCGCCGCACTCAACTCGGTGGAGATGGCCAGCGTGCCGTGGTCCATCCTGGCGTTCTCCGACGAGAATCGCGAATCAACCGCATGGCAGAAGCTCGATGGTTTCCTGCAACTGCGCCTGGGCCACATGGAGAAGGTGCTGACGGAGCGCGAGTGGCTGGCTGGCGACTTCTCGGTCGCCGATATCCTGATGGCCGACGTGCTTCGCCTGGTCGATCGCTTTGATGGACTGGAGGAATATCCCGCCTGCCAGGACTATGTATTGCGAGCGACGGCGCGACCATCGTTCCTTAAGGCACGCGCTGACCAGATGGCGCATTTCGCCGCGGCGGACTAACGCTCCATCACCAGCAGGGTCGACGTTGCCGAGGCGTAGAGCTTCCCGGCGGCATCCTTCAGCGTCGCCTCGGTAAACGCCACGCGGCGCCCCATGGTCAACACGCGGCCTTCTGCACGCATGAGGCCGGTGTCCCCTGTGATGGCCTTGTGGTACGCGGTTTTCAGTTCCAGCGTCGTGTACGCCTGCGTGGGCGAGAGCTTCGAATGCACGGCGCAGCCGCAGGCGGAATCCAGCAGCGTGGCCGCGAAGCCGCCGTGGACCATGCCGATCGGGTTGTAGACGCGAAGGGATGGCATGCCCTCGAACACCGCGTACCCATCAGCGGCTTCGACCAGGGTGATATCCATGGTCTCGCCGATGGGGGCGCGGCCGCCCATGTCGATAAGCTTGAGCAGCTGTTCCAGGCCGGTAAGGCCGGGAGGGAGTTGGCCGACGATGTTCATAGGATGCCCGCACTGATTAACGTACGACCATAATAGGAAGGTCGGCCATGCCCATCAACCCAAGCGCATCGACAGCTCGACGTCGTCCGAGAACGGCACCGAGAGGTAACCGCTGCCCGTGCTACGCACGCGGGCCATGTACTCCGGGCTGTAATCGGCGTTATCGGCAATGATCAGTGCGCCCAGGCGAAGCCGCGATTCGAGCAGTGCGAGTATTTCCGGATAAAGCGCCTTCGCGCCATCGAGCAATACCAGGTCGATGCTCTCGGGCAGGTCCGTCGCGAGGGTCTTCAGTGCATCGCCTTCGCGAATCTCGACCAGGTCCATCACCCCGCCGGCGGTGAGGTTTTCGCGCGCGCGGACGATCTTCGACGGCTCGAACTCGCTGGTGATCAGCGTGCCGCCTCCGTTGTCGCGCAGTGCCGCGGCCAGGTGCAGGGTGGAGATGCCGAACGACGTGCCGAACTCGACGATGCTGCGAGCACGTGTGCTGCGGGCGAGCATGTAAAGCAGGGCGCCAGTTTCGCGCGACACCGGCAGGGGCATGTCCTTCAGGGCACCGTAGAAGCCGAGGTACTCGGTCTTGCTCTGCATCAGGCGGGCGTGGTCGTCCTGCGAAAGCTTGGCGATGGCGGGGTTATCCGCCCACGTGACCTTGTCGGCCTCGTCGAACAGGCGGCCGATCAGGCCGGCCAGGGGAGGGGTGGTAAGGGTGGTCATGAAAGTCTCCGGTTGCAGTGAATGAGCGCCGGATTAGAATGTGACGAATTCGTCAGGTTTTCTATTCGCATTGCCGGGGCACCCATGAGCAACCCGCAAAACCCGCTCATTTCCTCGCGAAAACAGCCTAAACAGGCGCGTTCGACCGAGCTGGTTTCCGCCATCCTGGAGGCGGCGGCTCAGGTTTTGGCGAAGGAAGGCGCCGCAAGGTTCACCACGGCACGCGTCGCCGAGCGGGCTGGGGTGAGCGTCGGCTCGGTCTACCAGTACTTCCCCAACAAGGCCGCCATCCTGTTCCGCCTGCAAAGCGACGAATGGCGCCAGACCAGCGGCATGCTGGCCGAGACACTCGCCGATGATGGGCGGCCGCCGCTGGAACGCCTGCGCCGGCTGGTGCATGCCTTCATCATTTCCGAGTGCGATGAGGCCGGCATGCGCGTGGCGCTTGATGACGCCGCGCCGCTCTATCGGGATGCGCCGGAAGCGCGCGAGGCAAAGGCCTCGGGTGAGCGCGCGTTCCATACGTTCATGCGCGAGGCGCTGCCGGAGGCAGCGGACGATACGCGCAGCATGGCGGTACGCCTCGTCGTCGCCACGCTTAGCGGCGTCGGAAAGGATTTTTCATCGAGCCCGCGCGAGCCGGAAGAAATACACGCGTTCAGTGAGGCGATGGGCGATATGTTCTGCGCATGGCTCCGCGAACTCCAGGCAAAGCACCCGACGTAAGCGCCTCAGGGCAGGCCCGCGGTGCGCGCCGCATCCGCCGCCGGCGGCGCACCAAACATGCGTTTGTAATCCCGGGTGAACTGCGATTGGCTGTCGTAGCCCACGTTCGCGGCCACGGCACCTGCGGATCGGGGCTCGGCCAGCAGCATCTTTCGCGCTTCCTGCAGCCGCAGTCTTGTGCGGTACTGCACGGGCGTCATCAGCGTGATCGCCTTGAAGTGGCGGTGGAACGAGGTGACGCTCATCCCTGCGACATCCGCCAGCGACTCAACCGACATCGGTGCGGTGTAGTTCGCCTTGATCCACTGTGTTGCGCGGCCAATCTGCGCCACGTGCGAGCCGCTCAAGGCCAGCTGACGCAACGGCTCGCCCAGGCCGCTTCGAAACAGCCTGTAGTAAATCTCCTGCACGATCAGCGGTGCGACGAATGGGATGTCGCGGGGGCGATCCAGCAGATCAAGCAGGCGCGAGAACGGTTCGAGCAGCTCAGGAGTCATCGGCGCCGTCGCCACGCCGGCCGGCACGGTGGCCTTCGCTTCTGTCACTGGCAAGCGAGCCATCGCTTCGGCCAGCGCGCCGCGATCGATATCGAGCGAGAACGCGACGTGCGGGCGACCTTCGTCATCGAGGAACACCTGGGCGCACACCGGCAAATCGACGGTGACCAGCAGGAAGGTGGAGGTATCGGCCAGGAAGGGTGCTTCGCCCGCGGCGATGGTCTTGCTGCCTCGCAGGATCACCACCATGCGCGGGCGGTAGAACACGTGCGATGGGTGGGCCGCATGGTTGACGCGGTACAGGGTGAGTCCGGGCAGGGCGGTTTCCTGCCTGGGGTGCGCAGCATGGCGCTCCACGGCCTCACACATGCGTTCAAGCATCGTTTTCATGGGAGCCATTATGGACCCTTTAGGCGACATAGCTGAACACCCGAAGGGTCACTTTGGCAGGATCGTGCAAAACACCGGCAGCATCGGCGTAGAGGCTTCACGCCTGCGGGCTCATCCTTTCGGAGTGCCGGCAAGTGGCCGGGCTCCCTCACCCCGAACAGGAATCCGCATGTCCGATTCGAAGATCTGGTTCATCACCGGCTGCTCCACCGGCTTTGGCCGTGAGCTTGCCGAGCAGGTGCTCGCCCGCGGCGAGCGCGTGGTCCTGACCGCCCGCAACCCCGGGCAGGTGCAGGATATCGCCGCAAAGTACCCCGATCATGCCCTCGCGCTTGCGCTCGACGTAACGAACGAACAGGCGATCCGCAAGGCTGTCGCTGATGCCGAAGCTCGTTTTGGGCAGATCGACGTGCTCGTGAACAATGCCGGCTACGGCTACTTCTCGGCGATTGAGGAAGGCGAGGATGCAGAGATTCGCCGGCAGTTTGAGACGAACGTGTTCGGGCTCATCTCGCTCACCCGCCATGTGCTACCGGGCATGCGTGAGCGCCGCAGCGGTCGCATCATCAACGTTTCATCGATCGGCGGCCTGGTCGCTTTCCCCGCCACCGGGTATTACCACGCCACCAAGTGGGCGGTGGAGGGCTTCTCCGAGTCACTTTCGAAGGAAGTGGCGCCGCTGGGTATCAAGGTCATCATCGTCGAGCCGGGGCGTTTCCGAACCGATTGGGCCGGCCGTTCGGTGATCGAATCGAAGACGGTTATCGATGATTACGACGCGACAGCGGGCGCGCGCCGCCGCCAGGCCAAGGAGTACACCGGGACGCAGCCGGGGGACCCGGCCCGCGGTGCCGCTGCGATTATCCAGGCGGCCGATGCGCAAAACCCGCCGCTGCGCCTGCCACTGGGTTCGGATGCCTACACGTTCCTTACCGATCGACTCGACGAGCTTCGGGCCAACTTCGAGGCGGTGAAGGACATCTCGACCAGCACCGACTTCCCCAGCTGATCGGCGCTGTTCGGCCCATATGGCTTTTGTAGGAGCGCGCTTGCGCGCGATCCGGGTGACGCGGCAAGCACCCATCGCGCGCAAGCGCGCTCCTACAGTCGCTTATCAGCGCTTTCCGATGCTGGACGATACTTCCCACAGATCCACACCGCCGTCCCGCGCGTGCTGGTCGATCTCGGCTAGCTCGGCGGCGCTGAAGTCCAGGTGCTTCACTGCATCGAGCGAATCATCCAGCTGCTCCACCGTGCGCGCGCCGATCAGCGACGAGGTGACGCGCGGATCGCGCAGGGTCCAGGCGATCGCCATCTGCGCGAGGGTCTGGCCACGCTTTTCAGCCATGCCGTTCAATGCGCGGATGTGCTTGAGGTTCTCTTCGCTCAGCATGTCGCGGCTCATCGAATCCTCGCGGGTCACGCGGGCGTCAGCCGGGATGCCGTTGAGGTATTTGCTGGTAAGCATGCCCTGGGCCAGCGGCGAGAACGCGATGCAACCCGTGCCCAGTTCACCCAGTGTGTCGAGCAGGCCGTGCTCGATCGTGCGGTTGAGCATCGAGTAGTTCGGCTGGTGGATAAAGAGCGGCACGTTCTCGGCCGCGAGGATGGACGCGGCTTCACGGGTGAGTTCCGGCGAATACGAGGAGATGCCCACGTACAGCGCCTTACCCTGGCGGTGCAGGTGCACGAGGGCGTTCATCGTTTCATCCAGCGGCGTGTCCGGATCGACGCGGTGCGAATAAAAGATATCGACGTAATCCAGGCCCATGCGGCGCAGGCTCTGCTCGCAGCTGGCGATGAGGTGCTTGCGGGTGCCGGTCGGGCCGCCGTACGGGCCGGGCCACATGTCCCAGCCGGCCTTCGAGGAAATGACCAGCTCATCGCGGTGCGGTGCGAAGTCCGCCGCAAACCAGCGGCCGAAATTCTCCTCGGCCGAGCCATACGGTGGGCCGTAGTTATTCGCGAGGTCGAAATGCGTCACGCCGCGATCGAATGCGCGACGCAGGATGGCGCGCCCGGTCTCAAACCGGTCCACACCACCGAAGTTCTGCCAAAGGCCCAGCGACACCGCCGGCAGCACCATGCCACTGCGGCCAACACGGCGGTAAGGCATGCGGCCGTCATAGCGGGCGGGATCAGCAACGTAGGTCATGGAGATTCCTTGCGTGGGGACGTGAGGGGTAGGTGACTTGCTGATGGTAGCGGGTTGCATTCCGAAGGTGAGGTTGCGCATACAAAGGTTTAGCGGGTCTTGACCCACACCCCCGTTGCCCCCAACCCTGCTGGCATCTACTTCCAACAGGGATTTCCGATGGCTAACCCCGTCCTTTTCTCACCGTTCCAGGTCCGCGGCCACGAGTTGGCGAACCGCATCATCATTGCGCCCATGTGCCAGTACTCGGCGGTGGATGGCCAGATGAACGACTGGCACCTGATTCACCTGGGCCAGCTCGCCCTCTCCGGCGCCGCCTTGCTCACGATCGAGGCCTCGGCTGTGCTGCCGGAAGGGCGGATTACCTGGGCCGATGTCGGCCTGTACGACGACGCCACCGAAGAGGCCATGCGCCGCACCCTGGAGAGTGTCCGCCGCTGGTCGGATATTCCGGTGGTGGTGCAGCTCAGCCATGCGGGCCGCAAGGCCTCCACGCAGACGCCGTGGGCCGGCGGCGCCCAGATTGCGCCCGGCACCGAGCGCGGGTGGCAGACCGTCGCGCCCTCGGCCATCCCCTTCCAGGAGGGCCAGGTGGCACCCGTGGCCCTGGACCATGAGGGCATGCAGCGAATCAAGGCGGCGTTCGTCGAGGCGGCAACCCGCGCCATTCGTGCAGGCGTCGATGGCATCCAGCTGCATAGCGCCCACGGCTACCTGCTGCACCAGTTCCTGTCGCCGCTTTCGAATCAGCGCACCGATGACTACGGCGGCTCGCTCGAAAATCGCATGCGCTTCCCGCTCGAAGTCTTCGACGCCGTTCGCAACGCGCTGCCTGCCGGCAAGCTGCTGACCATGCGCGTTTCCGCGACCGATTGGGTGGATGGCGGTTGGGATCTGGAGCAGACCATCGCCTACGCGAAGGCGCTCGAATCACGCGGCTGCGATGCGATCCATGTATCGACGGGCGGCCTGCATCCGGCGCAGAAGATCCCCGTAGGCCCCGGCTACCAGGTACCGTTCGCCCGCGGGGTTAAGGACGCCGTGGCGATGCCGGTCGTGGCTGTCGGCCTGATCACGGAACCCGAACACGCCGAGGCGATCATCGCCAATGGCGATGCGGACATGGTGGCCCTGGCACGCACCATCCTGTACGACCCGCGCTGGCCATGGCATGCGGCCGCGCAGCTGGGTGGGCAGGTGAGGGCGCCCAAGCAATACCTGCGTTCGCAGCCGTCGCGGCACAGGCACCTGTTTCACACCGAGGCCGAGATGAAGCCCGAGGCGCAGTGGGTGCGCGGGCCGGATTGGCGTTACGTATAGCGATTTTGTGTGGGAGCGCGCTTGCGCGCGATGGTGGCCTTGCCGCGAGCACCCATCGCGCGCAAGCGCGCTCCTACAAGAGCTAGGGGCATACCTTCGTATGCTTGTGCTTGAGTGTACCGATTGGTACAGTGCAATCTCCACGGTACAGGAGATTGCGTCATGGCCGCACCCGTTCCTCCCTTTACCCACGAGTCCGCCGTCCAGAAGGTCCGCCTCGCCGAGGACGGCTGGAACAGCCGCGATCCGGCTCGTGTCTCGCTGGTCTATACGCCCGATAGCGAGTGGCGTAATCGCGCCGAGTTCGTGCACGGCCGCGAGCAGATCGTGCAGTTCCTGACCCGCAAGTGGGCCAAGGAGCTCGACTACCGCCTGATCAAGGAACTGTGGGCCTTCACCGGCGACCGCATCGCCGTGCGCTTTGCGTATGAGTGGCACGACGACAGCAACAACTGGTACCGCTCGTATGGGAACGAGAACTGGGAGTTCGGCGAGGATGGCCTGATGCACCACCGCTACGCCTGCATCAACGACATGCCGATGAAAGAAGCCGACCGGAAGTTCCATTGGCCGCTTGGCCGCCGGCCGGATGACCATCCCAGCCTCTCCGACCTGGGCCTCTGATGCCCAGGCTGGTCTACGAACGTGCCGATGTCGTGCCGATGCTTGCGGAAGCCTTCCGCGAACTGGGTTACGACGGCGCGTCCATGGCGCGCATCACCGAGAAGACGGGGCTGGGCAAGGGCAGCCTCTATCACTTTTTCCCCGGCGGCAAAGAGGATATGGCCGCAGCGGTGCTTGCCGAGGTCGATGGCTGGTTCGAAGCGCGCGTGTTCACACCGCTGGCGACGCTGACCGCCGGTGAGGGCGTGCGCACCATGTGGCAAGCCGTTGATGAGTACTTCCACGCGGGCGGTCGTGTATGCCTGGTGGGCGCTTTCGCGCTGGACGAAACCCGCGACCGGTTTGGCAGTGCGATCGATGCGTACTTCAAGCGCTGGATTGACGTGTTGACCGCGGCGCTCACCAGCGCGGGTGAGCCCGCCCCGCGTCAGGCTGCCCTGGAGGTCGTGGGTGGCATCCAGGGCGCGCTTACCCTGGCAAGGGCACTCAACAATCCCGGCGTGTTCGTGGAAACTACAGCCCGACTCCGCCAAACGGGCACCGGCACACCGTGACGAAAACCAAGATCCGCTGTAGCTGGGCAGGCAGCGACCCGCTCTACACCGCGTACCACGACACCGAGTGGGGCGTGCCGCTGCACGATAGCCGCATGTTGTGGGAGCAGCTGATGCTGGAGGGATTCCAGGCCGGCCTGTCGTGGATCACCATCCTGCGCAAGCGCGAAAACTTCCGCAAAGCGTTTAAGAACTTTGACCCGGCCAAGGTGGCTCGCTTCACCGAGAAGGATATCGAGCGCCTGCTGGGTGACGAGGGCATCATCCGTTCGCGCGCCAAGATCGAGGCCACGATCCAGGGAGCACGAATCTACCTCGACATGCAGGCGAAGGGCGAGGATTTCGCGGCGTATTGCTGGTCGTTTACGAATGGCAAAGTGCTGCGTGGCGACGGCAAGACGGTGCACGCGCAGACTCCGCTATCGACCACCATCTCCAAGGATATGAAGAAGCGCGGCTTCAAGTTTGTCGGCCCCACGATTGTTTACGCCTGGATGCAGGCGGTGGGCATCGTCGATGACCACGCGCACGCCTGCTTCCGCTATCGGGCTCAGTAAGAGCCTGGTGGTGCCTTCTCGCCCCACCAGCCCTCTTCAGGACGGTGGTGAGCCTTAAGACCACCGTAGAAGGTCAGGGCGCGCAACGCCCATTGGCGTGACACCCCCAATACATACCCCAGCGGCGCCTTGGCGCGATCACGCCACGCATGGTGTCCGGGATAGGTGGGGTGAAGGCCAAGGTATTTGCGGCAGGCGCGGTTGAACTGGTGCACGCGCGCGTTACGCACCGTATGGCTGGTGTAGAACGTGACGCCGATCGAGATCGACACCGCATCGTCGCCATGTACCCAGTCCGTATCCGAGCGCGTCATGTGCGGGGCGGTGGTGGGGAAGTACACGCCATCGCCAGGGCCACTGTCGAAATCGTGGCTCGTGGCGCGCGCCGATTCCTTCAGGCGCACATCGCGCAACGTGTGGCTTACGATGAAGTCCTCGACGTGGGCGGCGCTTACCGCATCGCGATCATCCGGCTCCCACACGCTAAGCGTCTTGCGCCCGTGCAGTTGCATCCAGAAATTATTCTCGCGATCGATATGGAAGGGTGTGACCGACGGTGGCGCGGAAATAAAGATGAAGCCGGTGACATTGAAAATGCCTGGCTGCTCTCTTTCGATCAGCGGGCGTAAGCCATCGATGATCTCTTCCAGCAGCGCGTGGTAACGCGGCACAGCCTCCACGTTATAGAGCGCGATCCATGATCCACTTTCATGGATATGCTCGAACACCTGGTCGATATCGCGGCCATCGGTGGGTCGTGGTTCGTGGCGGAAGGCTGAATCCTGCTGCAGCCCCGGCCTCACGAAGCGACATTGTTCCTTCGGCATAAGCTCGCGCGCCAGGTTGGCGAGTTCGGGCAACTGGAATAACGGATGGCGGTGGAAGTTGTGCCGCAGCCGGGTGATCCGGTGCGTCGAGAACCCCGCGGGGTCCAGGGGCCACACGATGTGTGGCTCGGTATGGTTGCGCTGATCCATGGTAACGCTCCCCTCGAAACAGGACCCCTGCCAGCGAGAAAAGCGTGGTACGAACCTGCGCCGCGTGCCACACGACGGACGGCCTAAGCGCAAGGTATTGCGTGGCCGTCCACCGGGGCAGAGCGCTTAGCCGGCCTTGACCAGGCGCGACGCGGCGACCGGCTGGTTGCGGAACGCCACGCCAAGGCGGTTGAAGGCGCTCATCAGGGCGATCGCCACGGAAAGATCGGATAGCTCCTTTTCGCTGAATTCGGCGGCCGCAGCGGCGTAATCCTCATCGGGCACGCCCGTCTCGGCCACGTTCGCGACGGACTCCGCCCAGGCGAGGGCAGCCTGTTCGCGCGCGGTGAACACATCGCCCGCCTCGCGCCACGCGGAGGTCAGGATGAGCTTCTCGAACGGCACGCCGTGCTTGTTCAGATCCTGCGAGTGCATGTCGATGCAGTAGGCGCAGTGGTTGATCTGCGAAACGCGCAGGTAAACGAGATCGACCAGGTTCTTGTCCAGGCCGCTCTGGGCCAGGTAGCCGTGGACGGTGAGGAAGCCCTTGGCGGCTTCGGGGGCGGCTTTCATGTAGCTGATGCGCTTGCTCATGGCGTGGACTCCGGCAGTTCGTGGGTGGTTGGGATGGACATAGGCTGCGCCGAGCTTGGGTCATCCGGTAGAGCCAAGAATGCGTCCCTGCGATGTACCATCGGCCGTATGGAAAGCTCCTTTGGCATACGCATCGATCGTGGCGCCCGGCAATCGCTGGCGGCCCAGATCGCCGAAGGCATTCGCGTGGCCATCCGCGAGGGGCGGCTACCGCCGGGAGCCCGCCTGCCGTCCTGGAACGACCTTGCCGCGCAGTTGGGTGTCGCCCGGGGCACCGTCCGAATGGCCTATGAAGAACTCGCCGATGGCCAGTTCGTCGTGCCGTCCGGGGCAGCGGGCACACGTGTGGCCCGCGGCGTTCCCGCAAGCCGCCCGGAGCCGGAGCCGGCGCGCGCGCGGTCATCGTTCGGTAGCTACCTGCTGGGCGGAACCAGTGCGTTACCGTTCCAGGTGGGCGTGCCGGGCGCGGATCTTTTTCCAACGGCCCTGTGGTCGCGCCTGCTTGGCCAGGCAGTACGCGATGTAGCCGCGGCACCGGCCGACTACCCTGATCCGCGCGGTGAGCCGGGCCTGCGTGCTGACATCGCGGGCTATCTGGCGATGGCCCGCGGCCTGGCCTGCCACCCGTCCCAGGTGTTCGTGACCAACGGCTATGCCGGCGCGCTCAGCGCCATCCTCCGGGTACTTCGGGTGCAGGGCGCCGATGCGTGGCTCGAGGAGCCGGGGTACCCGTTCGCGCGCACGGCGCTCGGTTGGGGCGGGCTGCGGCCGGTCGCCGTTCCCGTCGATGCCGGGGGGATGGATGTGGCGGCGGGCAGGGCGCTTGCGCCGCACGCCGCTATCGCGCTGGTCACGCCGGGGCAGCAGGCGCCCATGGGCGTGCCCATGTCGCTCGAACGCCGGCTGGCCCTGCTCGAATGGGCCCATGCCGGTGAGCGCTGGATCATCGAAGACGATTACCTCGGCGAACTCCAGCTCACGCGCCGGGCCGCGCCGGCGCTGGCGTCCATGGATCCCCATCGGGTCGTCCACATCGGCACATTCAGCAAGACGATCGCGCCCGGGATCAGGGTGGGCTACCTCGTGGTCCCTGAGTCGCTGGTCGCGCCATTGCACGAGGTGGTGGGTACGCTGGAGCCGGCGCCATCACCGGTCATGCAACGGGCCGTCGCCGGGTTCCTGCAGGATGGCCACTACCTGCGCCACCTGCGCCGCATGAAGCGCGCGTACGCCAGCCGGCGCGATGCGATCGGGGTGGCGCTCACAGCCGCGGGCCTGCCGTGGGAGGTGGGTGGCCTTTCGTTATGCGTTCCACTACCCGAGGGCACCAACGACTCGGCGCTGGCACGCGCAGCACATGCGGCCGAACTCGCACCCGTGCCCCTTTCCCCATGGTTCGGCGGGCAGGCAAAACGCTCAGGGCTCTTGCTTGGGGTCACCAACGTGCCCGAAGCGAAGGCTCCCATGCTGGTTGAGCGCCTTGCAGCCGTGATCCATGGCGCGACCGGCTAGAATGGCCGGCTTGCCCAGGAGTGACCCTTGAATAGCCCGCTTCTTCCCGATGCCATTCCGTCGTTCAGCGACGAGGACCGCGCCTGGATGGCGCGCGCGCTCGAGCTGGCGGCCCATGCGCGCGATGTGGAAGGGGAAGTACCTGTTGGGGCGGTGCTGGTGTTGGATGGGAAGGCCATCGGGCTGGGCTGGAACCGCAACATCACCCTGCATGACCCGACGGCGCATGCGGAAATCCAGGCGTTGCGCGCCGCAGGCGAAGCACTCGCCAACTACCGGTTCCCCGGCGCCACGTTGTACGTGACCCTGGAGCCCTGCGCCATGTGCGCGATGGCCATGGTGCATGCGCGGATCGGGCGCGTGGTCTATGGCGCGACGGATCCCAAGACCGGCGCCGCGGGCAGCGTGTTCGACACGCTCATCTCCGAAAAGCACAACCATCGGGTCGAGGTCGCTGGCGGGCTCGAGGCCGAGGCCGCGGGCGACATGCTTCGCCAGTTCTTTCGCGCGCGGCGCTAGGCGAAAGGCTGCAACGCCTCGGCCACCGGCATGGGCACTTTTAGCGTGATGAGTGCATCGGCGCGGGTCACGCCCAGGTTCACCGATGCAATGGGCAGGCCCTTGCGCGAGGCTTCCAGTACGAAGCGATAGCCCGAATACACCATGAGCGACGAGCCGACGACCAGCATCGCATCGGCGCGGCCAAGGTGTGCCCAGGCCGTATCGACCCGCGCGCGCGGCACATTCTCACCGAAGAACACCACATCGGGCTTGAGGATGCCGCCGCATACGGTGCACGCCGGTACGGTAAACCGATGGAAATCGACCCCGTCGAGATCAGCGTCGCCGTCGGGCGCGATCGTCGCGCCCAGGCCGACCCAATCCGGGTTCGCCTCTTCCAGGCGACGTTGCATCACATCGCGCCGGGTCAGATCCCCGCACTGCATGCAGCGCACGCGATCCATGCGCCCATGCAGGTCCACGACGTTCACACTACCTGCAGCCTCATGCAGCCCATCCACGTTCTGGGTAAGCAGCAGTTCGATACGCCCTTGCACTTCCATGTTCGCAAGCGCGTGGTGCGCCACGTTCGGCTTTACCGAGCCAAAATGGCGCCAGCCGATCATGCCGCGTGCCCAATAGCGTGCCCGGGCCGGCTCGCCGCTCATGAAAAGCTGCAAGGTCATGGGCGGGCTGCGCTTCCATTCGCCCTGGCCATCCCGGTAATCAGGGATGCCCGAGTCCGTGCTGATGCCGGCTCCGGTCAAGACAAACAGGCGCGCATGCGAATCTACGAAGTTTCGCAGGTCGTCGACGCTGGCGGGGGCAGTGTGCGTGGCGTTCACTCGCTGACTATATCAGCGGATCCGGTGGGCGGCCTTCGCATAACCAGGCGAGGGCGCGCGTGGCATCCATGGCAAAGCGGCGCACGGCCAGTTCCATATCGGCCAGCTGGTACACCGCCACGTCCTGCTCCAGGCGCACGCCCATGGCGGCCAGCCCCGTAGCCTCCGCCATGCCAAGCGCACCCGATACGCGGTGCAGCCACTGGCGTAGTGCCGGCACATCACCCCGCGTGAGCGCGCGCTCGAGGTGGCCCACGTCGATCGAGAGTGCCTCGCCCAGCGCCGCGATCACTTCGCGCATGGCGGCGTCGCTGCCAAGGGTATTGCGCAGGGCTGCCACATCCACGTGCGGCGGCGCGGGCGGCACGATAAGGCGCACTTCGGCGATCGCGCGATAGGCGACATGCTGCTCTACCCACAGCGTTCCCCCAATGGTTGCCAACCGGTCGCGCAGCGTCTGCCAGGCATCCGGTGGCGTGGTAAGCGCATCGATAGCGAAGTGCAGCACTTGCTGGCCTGGCGTATCCGCCACCACATCGACGCGAAGCGTCACAGGCCCACTGGGTGCGTGGTCGATAGCATGGGCAATGAGCCCCGAGAGCACCTCACCAAGCGCACCGACGGGACCGATGAGGTCGGTTTCGAGGCCTGGGTCAAGGTCGAGCGACAAAGGGGTGCCGCACCTGCGTGCCCGTGCGGCATAACGCACACCAAGGCGTTCGAGCAGGTCGGGCAGGCCGGTGGCAGCGTCCACGTGAGCGCGGCGTGCGGCACGCGCGTCGAGCACGCGGTCGATCCATGCGCGCCATGTGCTGGCTAGCGCCAAGGGACGTGATGTGCTCAACTCGGCGCCCCGCCACCGGCCGCGCCGGCATATCGGGTTAACGGATAACGTCGCCAAGGAGGATCACCATGGCCTATCGCGTCATCGTCGCTGATGACCATCCTGTCGTGTTGAAGGGCATCAGCCTCGCGCTTGCGCACGACGGGGCCTGCCGCGTCGTTGGTGAGGCCAGCTCGCCCGAGGCGCTGCTCGCCTTGCTGGATAGCGAGCCGTGCGACGCGCTGATTACCGACTTCAGCATGCCGGGCATGGAATACGATGGCCTTGCGATGCTGGAGGCTGTGCGCCGTCGCCACCCGCAGCTGCCGGTCATGGTGATCACCACCATCGCCAATCCCGCGCTGTATCGCGAGATCCTGGCGACCGGCGTGCTTGGCCTTATCGGAAAATCGGGCGATGCACGCGATATTCCCGAAGCCATGCGAACGATCCTGGGCAACCATGTCTATCTCGGTGCCTCCGTGCTGGCGATGCTGGGCGCGGAGCAGGGGGGCGTCATCGACCGGTCGGGCACGCTGGCCGACCTCTCGCCACGCGAGCTGGAAATCCTGCGACTGTTCGCCACCGGCCATAGTGTGACCGATATCGCCCGGAACACAGGGCGGGGCTTGTCCACCATCAGCCAGCAAAAATCGAACGCCATGCGCAAGCTGCGCCTGGCTAACGACGCCGAGATTTTCGAGTACATCGAGCGGCTGCGCCTGTAGGTGCTGAACGGACGCTGCCACGATAGCCAGCGAAGGCCGCCGGGGACATAGAAGAATTCTCAAAACTACGCGATGCTTGTGGGCTGGTGCGCATGGCGACGTGCACGCACGCTTGACAACCACGGTAGCTTACCGTGCCTACAATGCCCGACCAGGGCGCCTGGGGCGCCCATAGCAAGGAGACCCATCGGTGAGTGCCAAGATCAGCCCCCTCGCTGGCAAGCCTGCCACGGACAGCACGCTCGTCGACCTTTCGAAGCTGCTGGCCGCCTATGTGGACCTGAAGCCGGACCCGTCAGTCCCTGAGCAGCGCGTCGTCTTCGGCACCTCGGGCCACCGCGGCTCGTCGTTCGATCGCTCGTTCAACGAAACGCATGTGTTGGCGGTGGTGCAGGCAATCTGCGAGTACCGCCGCAACGCGGGCGTGGATGGGCCGGTCTACGTAGGTATCGATACCCACGCGTTGTCGCAGCCCGCGCTCGAAAGCACGCTCGAAGTGCTTGCCGCCAACGGCGTGGAAACCCTCATGTCGGCGGGCGGCGAGTACACGCCGACGCCGGGCGTATCGCACGCCATCCTGGTGCACAACCGCGGGCGCGACAGCGGCAAGGCCGATGGCATCGTCATCACGCCATCGCACAACCCGCCCGATAACGGCGGCATCAAGTACAACCCGCCACATGGCGGTCCGGCCGATACCGATGCCACGAAGTGGATCGCCGATCGCGCCAACGTGTTGATTGAAGGCGGCCTGCGCGACGTGAAGCGCATGCCGTACGCCCAGGCCGTCAAGGCGTCGACCACGCACGAGTTCGATTTCCTGCAGCGCTACGTGGGCGACCTGGGTGATGCGCTGGACCTTGAAGTCATCCGCGCCAATGGCGTGCGCATGGGCGTGGATCCGCTGGGTGGCGCGGGCGTGCATTACTGGAACGCCATCGCCGAGCGCTACGGCCTCAACCTTACGGTGGTCAGTGAGGTGGTCGACAAGACGTTCTCGTTCATGTCGCTGGACTGGGACGGCAAGATCCGCATGGATCCTTCGTCGTCGTATGCCATGCAGCGCCTGATCCACCTGAAGGACAAGTTCGATGTCGCCTTCGCCTGCGATACCGATCATGACCGCCACGGCGTGGTCGCGCCCAGTACCGGGTTGATGCCGGCCAATCACTACCTGGCCACGGCCGCCTGGTATCTGTTCCAGAACCGCCCCGGCTGGCGTGCCACGGCGGCCGTCGGCAAAACCGCCGTGAGCACGGGCCTGCTCGATCGCGTGGCCACCCACCTGGGGCGGCCGCTGCTCGAGGTGCCGGTAGGCTTCAAGTATTTCGTGCCCGGCCTGTTCGATGGCAGCGTGGGCTTCGGCTGCGAGGAGAGCGCCGGGGCATCGTTCCTGGCGAAGGATGCCTCTGCCTGGTCCACCGACAAGGATGGCATCCTGGCCGCGTTGCTCTCGGGTGAGATGACCGCCCGCCTTGGCCGTGATCCGGGCGAGATCTACCGCGACATCACCCGCCAGCTCGGCGATCCGGCCAATGCGCGCATCGATGCGCCGGCCACGCACGCGCAGAAGCAGAAGCTCTCGAAGCTGCAGCCGGAGCAGGTGACTTCGACAACGCTGGCGGGCGATGCCATCACGGCGGTAATCAACCAGGCCGACGGGCAGCCGATCGGCGGCATCAAGGTCAGCTCCGCCCAGGGCTGGTTCGCCGCGCGCCCCTCCGGCACGGAGGACATCTACAAGGTTTACGGTGAGAGCTTCCGCGGCAAAGAACACCTTGCCCAGGTGCTCGAAGAGGCCCAGGCCATGGTCGACAAGGCGCTTGGCTAAGCTATGTCCAATGCGCCATTGAAAGTCCTCGTGGGCTCGCGCAACCCGGTCAAGGTAGCGGCGGTGCAGCGGGCGCTCGCGCCGCTGTTTCCAGGGCGCCTGGTCGTCTGTGAAGGCGTGGCTGCGCCGTCCGGCGTGGCCGACCAGCCCATGACCCTGGCGGAAACCCGGGAAGGCGCCCTGAACCGCATGAATCACTGCCGCCAGCATGGCGAAGGCGATTTCTTCGTGGCGCTGGAGGGCGGGGTGGATGTGACCGAGGATGGGCCGGGCACGTTCGGCGTCGTGGCGATCGCCCATGGCGATACGGTGTCGGTCGGTCGCAGCGCGTGGCTGCCCCTGCCGCCCGCGGTGTACGAGGCACTGCTCTACGGCGAGGAACTGGGCGATGTCATGGACCGGTTGTTCGGCACCGTAAACATCAAGCAGCAAGGCGGGGCCATCGGGCTGGTGACGAACGGCCACGCCACCCGCGAGGACGCCTACGCGCAGGCCATGGTCCTTGCCATGGCCCCGTTCCTGCACCCCGAGCTCTACAGCGAAGACACCGCAGACCTGTAGGAGCGCGCTTGCGCGCGATAGGGTGTTCACGGCGGCGCCGGATCGCGCGCAAGCACGCTCCTACGAAGGCTCGCGGTACCTGGGGAAAAGGTGTTGTGACCCCGGGGCAACGATTTAGATCGATTCAGGCCCTTGAATCTGGCTCATTGCCCCTCATCCAGCAAGGCGTCGACGACGGCGAAGCCGCCGCCATCCTTCGCTTCCCGGATACCAGGCCATGACCACTTCCAGCCAGCTCGAACCCGTCCCGTCTTTCGACTATGTGATTTTCGGCGCCACCGGCGATCTCACCATGCGCAAGCTGTTGCCTGCGCTGTACCGCCGCTTTGCCGAAGGGCAGGTGCCGGAGGATGCCCGCATCATCGGTACTGCGCGCTCGCCGCTGGATGACGCCACCTACCGTGAGCGCGCACTCAAAGCGTTGCGCGAGTTCATTCGCAGTGACGAACTGGTGGATGCCACGGTGGACCGCTTCCTGGGCCTGGTGCACTACGTAAGCCTTAACGGCGCCGATGCCGGCGGCAACTGGGCTGGCCTTTCGGCCAAGCTCGCCCACGAGGGCGCCGAGCGCGTCCGGGTGTTCTACCTGGCGACCGCGCCGGATCTCTACGGTGACATCGCGAAGAACATCGACGAAAACGGCCTGCGCACCGCGCAGTCGCGCATCGTCCTGGAAAAGCCGATCGGCACCGATTTGGAAACCGCGCGCAAGGTGAACGAGGGCGTCGGCCGCCATTTCCCGGAAAACAGCATCTATCGCATCGATCATTACCTGGGTAAGGAGGCCGTGCAGAACATCATCGCGCTGCGCTTTGCCAATCCGATGCTGGAGCGCATGTGGGACCGCGAGTCGATCGAGTACGTGCAGATCACGGCGGCCGAGACGGTCGGCCTCGAAGGCCGCGGCGGCTATTACGACGGTTCCGGCGCACTGCGCGACATGATCCAGAACCACCTGCTGCAGGTGCTGACCGTGGTCGCCATGGAGCGCCCGTCGTCGCTCGATGCCGATGCACTGCGCGATGAAAAGGTGCGCGTGCTCAAGTCGCTGAAGCCGCTCGACCGGAACAACCTGGCCGCCAACGTGGCGCGTGGCCAGTACGTGCGCGGCACTACCGGCGGCCAGGAAGTGCCGGCGTACCGTGAAGAGCTGCCGGAGGCGAACCCGAGCAACACCGAGACCTTTGTCGCACTCAAGGCCGAGATCGAAACGCCGCGCTGGAAAGGCGTGCCGTTCTACCTGCGTTCCGGCAAGCGTATGCCCGAGAAGCTCACCGAGGTGGTCATCCAGTTCCGCGCGGGTGAGCCGGGCCTGTTCGGTGAGGCGCGGCCGGGCAGCCGCCTCGTGATCCGCGTGCAGCCCAACGAAAGCGTGATCCTGCCGCTGTTCGTGAAGCAGCCGGGCAGCACCTTCGGTCTCGATGAAGTCGATGCCCTGTCCAAACTGGGCGAGCCGGCACGCGTGCGTTTCCGTGACTCGTACGAAGGCCTGATGCTGGATGCCGTGAAGGGCAGCCCGGCGCTGTTCGTGCGCAAGGACGAGACCGAGGCGGCCTGGCAGTGGGTGACGCCCATCCTGCAGGGCTGGAGCGATGCAGCGGCCGGCCCGGATGCGTACGAGGCCGGTACCTGGGGTCCGGATTCGGCGCGCGAACTTCTCGCGCAGGCGGGCCACCAGTGGGTGGAAGACCTGGCCGCCTGAGCCCGTTCTTCACCCTCCAGGGGCATTGCATCCACGCCGCTTGCCCGCATTATGTGGGCAGCGGCGAAGCGGGCGACCGCGGCGCCGAATATCCCCTGGAGGCTCCCCATGTCTGACTATCGCAAGACTCCCGAGGCCCTCGCGCGCCTCAGCCCCGAGCAGTTCCGTGTCACCCAGCAGAGTGGCACCGAGCGCCCGTTCCACAATGCATTCCACGAGAGCAAGGAACCGGGCATCTACGTCGATATCGTCTCCGGCGAGCCGCTGTTCTCCTCGCTGGACAAGTTCGACAGCGGCTGCGGCTGGCCCAGCTTTACCCAGCCGCTCGAGAATGATCACGTGGTCGAGAACCGCGATACGACGCACGGCATGATCCGCACGGAAGTCCGCTCGACCCACGGCGATAGCCACCTGGGCCACGTCTTCCCCGATGGTCCGCGCGATCGTGGCGGCCTGCGTTACTGCATCAATTCGGCGTCACTGCGTTTCATTCCGGTAGCCGACCTGGAAAAGGAAGGTTACGGGCAGTACGCCAGCCTGTTTGCCAATGAGAAGGGAGGTGTCGCATGACTTCACGTGCCATCCTGGCCGGCGGTTGCTTCTGGGGCGTGCAGGACCTGATCCGCAAGCAGCCCGGCATCATTAGCACGCGCGTGGGTTATTCCGGTGGTGACGTGCCGAACGCCACCTACCGTAACCACGGCACCCATGCCGAGGCGATTGAAATCGAGTTCGATCCGGCGAAGATCAGCTACCGGAAGATCCTCGAGTTCTTCTTCCAGATCCACGACCCGACCACGGTGAACCGCCAGGGCAACGATCTGGGCACGAGCTATCGTTCCGCCATCTTTTACCTGGATGAGGAGCAGAAGGCAGTGGCCGAAGATACGATCGCCGATGTCGACGCATCGGGCCTGTGGCCGGGCAAGGTCGTGACGGAAGTGAGCCCCGCAGGCCCGTTCTGGGAGGCGGAGCCTGAGCACCAGGATTACCTGGAAAAGTACCCTAACGGGTACACCTGCCACTTCATCCGCCCCGACTGGGTCCTGCCGCGTCGCGCTGCCTGATCCCGTAGCCTTGACTTGAAGCACCTCCCGCCGGCTCTGGTATAAGAGCCGGCGGACTGGTTTCTGGGGTGGTCGATGGCAACGGGGCAGGGCGGTGCGGTTCCTCCGGCATGGCGACGGCGTGCGCTGTGGCTGTGGATTGCCCTGCTGGTGGTGATTGGCCTGCTGCGTGCGTCCAATCGTTACCTTATCGATGTGGCCAATGGCTACACCACGCCCTTCGCCCCCAAGCTCATTGAAGAACTCACCGGTTCGCTGACATTCGGCGCGTGCCTGCCCCTGCTGTTCGCTGCCTTGCGCCGCATCCCGCGCACGTGGTGGGCCCACGCCGGCCTGTTCATCGCGCTATCGATCGCGCAAACCTCGCTGATGATTGCATCGCGCCAGGTCGTGTTTCGCCTGGCCGGCACCCCCGGGCGCGCATACGACGTCACGGTATGGCGCTACCTCATGGAAGTGCCGACGCAGCTGTTCTTCTACGCGGTCATCGTGGTTGGCGTATGGCTGTTCGATCGCTACCGTGAAGGCCGCGAGCGCGAAGTGCGCAACGCCCAGCTTGAGTCCGCGCTATCGGAAGCGCGCCTGGAAGCGCTGCGCCTCCAGCTCAATCCGCATTTTCTGTTCAATACGCTCAATGCCGTATCCGAGCTGATGTACGACCGCCCACGGGTTGCCGACGAGATGCTGGCACGTGTTGGCGAGTTACTCCGCGCAACGCTGGCCGCCGCAGGGCAGGAGCACGCCCTGCGCGAAGAGTGGCGCCTTCTGGATCTGTATCTCGATATCCAGCGGGCCCGGTTCGGCACGGGCCTGGATGCGGCGCTCACGACGGACGATGCGCTGGCCGGCGTGCAAGTTCCATTCCTCGTGCTGCAGCCGCTGGTGGAGAATGCCATCGAGCACGGCGGCGTCGGCGATGCCCGCTTCGTGCGCGTGGAGGCGGCGCGCGAGGGTGCGCGTGCCGTCATTACCGTGCGTGACGGCGGCGGTGGCGGTGGCGGGCGACCGGGCCACGGCATCGGCATGGGTAACGTGCAGGCGCGCCTGCAGCATCTGTATGGTGACGAGGCTGGCGTGCGCCGCGATGCGGCGGGCACCGGCTCGGTCGTCACGCTTTGGCTGCCGATCCGGGGCGGAGGACAGGCATGACACTGCGTGCCGTGGTGATCGATGACGAGGCGCCTGCGCGCGCGAAGATCCGCCGCTACCTGGCGGAGCACGACGGCGTGCTCTGGGTGGGTGAAGCCTCCGACGGCCCGTCGGCCGTGACGCTGGTACGCCGCGAGCGGCCGGATGTTGTGTTCCTGGATATCTCCATGCCGGGCATGGATGGATTTGCCGTGCTGCAGGCCCTGGGAGAGCCCTTGCCGGCGGAGATTGTCTTCGTCACGGCGCATGATGACCTGGCCATCAAGGCTTTCGAGGTGCACGCATTCGATTACCTGCTCAAGCCCGTGGGACCCGATCGGTTCGCGCGCACCGTGCAACGGCTGCGCGAAAAGATCGCACCGTCCGTGACGAAGCTCGATGCGCTACTGGGCGACCTGCCGGCCCCGGTGCATTATCTCGAGCGGTTGCTGCTGCCCACGGGTGATTCCGCAGAACTGGTGCCCGTGGTGCGGGTGGATCGCATCGAGTCGGACCGCAATTACCTGGACGTGTACGTGGACGGCACGCCGCGCCGCCTTCGCGGCACCCTGGATGCCGTCCAGGCGCGGCTGCATCCCTCCGCCTTCGTGCGGGTCAACCGCTCCACCATTGTCCGCCTCGACGCTATCGCCGAAGTACAGCCCTGGCCCGACGGTGAGAAACGCCTGGTCCTGCACGACGGCACCCGCCTCACCTGGACCCGCCGCTACCTGCCCCCCGAGCTACGCAATCCCTTGTAGGAGCGCGCTCGCGCGCGATCCGACACGTCAGTCCACCACGTTCGTCCCACCCCTGGCCCTATACGTCCCAGTACGCGCTCGCCCCGGGCATGCCCCGGACCACACTTCCTGCCACACCAGGGAGCCCAGCCATGCGCAAGCCAGCACTTATCGCCATCGCCGTAGCCGTTGCCCTCGCAGGCTCTGCCTGGGCCATCACCCGGCCCGACCAGGCCATTCGCGTGGCGGCTGGCGTCGCGGCACACCACGTCTGTTCAATGACCTTTATAGGGCAGCAGGACCCGGACACGATTTACCGCGAGCTGGTCACGCCCATGATCGGCGCCATGCCGGCGAAGCTGCTTACGGTTCGCGTGGACCGCGCGAAGCAGCGGGTGGCGGTGGATGGCCTGGTCTCAACACTGGCAACGGCCAGCTATGTCGCGGGTTACGGTTGCCGGCTCGATCTCCCCGGAAATGTTGCTGTCGTGGCCGATGTGCGCAGGGCGCCCGATGTCGACGATGGTTTCGCGCCATCCACGCAGGTCGCGACGGACAAGCCGGGCGTCACCGTGGCGATGGAGAGGGTGTTCGCCGAGCGCGCCGGCGATGCGCCGAAGGCGGTGAAGGCTGTCGTGATCGTCAAGGATGGCAAGGTCGTCGCGGAACGTTATGCGCCCGGTTACGGCATCCACACGAAGCTCATCAGCTTCTCGGTCGCCAAGTCGTTCACCAATGCGCTGCTCGGCATGCTTGCCATGGATGGCAAGGTCGATCCGAAGCAGCCGCTCGATGCACCGGAGTGGCACGCGCCGGGCGATCCTCGCGGCGCGATCCGCATTGAGGACCTGTTGCGCATGCAGAGTGGCCTGGCGGCCGAAGAAGCCGAGTCAGCCTTTAGTCCCGTGGCGAAGATGGAGTTCCTGCATGCCGACATGGCCGCCTATGCAGCGGCGCAGCCGGCAAAGGAGGCGCCCGGAAAGACGTTCGAATACACCTCGGCCGATACCGTGCTGCTCGATCGCATGGTGGGCGAGCGCGTGGGTGGCGGCGCGGCAGGATTGCGCACCTTTGCCCAGCAACGTGTTTTCGATCCCTTGCACATGGGCGATGTCACGATGGAGTTCGACGGGCAGGGCACCTTCATCGGCTCCACCTACGTGTATGCCAGCGCGCGCGATTACGCCCGGTTCGGCCTGCTGTACCTCAATGATGGCAAGGCGCCGGATGGCACGCGGCTGCTACCGGAAGGCTGGGTGGCATGGTCGCGCACCTCCGCACTGGGTGCGCCGTACGGCGCGGGTTTCTGGACCAATGACGGGCCCAGCGATGTCGCGCAGATGCGGGTGGAGGGCGGCTTTCCGAAGGATGGCTTCTTCGCCAGCGGCACGATGGGCCAGCGCATTTACATCGTGCCTTCGGAGCATCTCGTGATCACGCGCTTTGGCTATTCCGCGCCGCCCAGTTACGGCATCGAAGACGACGTGCGCCTGATCAAGGCGGCGATCACTGCGTATCGCTAGTACGGAGGTTTAGCAGCTCGGGGAACCGATCGATCACCGCAAGCGCGCCTGCCGTGTGGATATCCAGCGACTTGGGGTAACCATAGCTGACGAGCACGTAGGGGATGCCGGCATCGCGCGCGGCCAGCATGTCGCTCTCGGAATCGCCCACCATCAACACCTTGTCCAGCGGTACGCCAGCGGCATCGGCGAGGTGCTTCAACGGTACACCGCTGGGCTTGCGTTCGGGCAGGGTGTTGCCACCGACAATGCCATCGATGTACGGCAGCAGGCCGCGCACCTCGAGCAGCGGGCGCACGAACTCCTCGTTCTTGTTCGTGCATACGGCCAGCTTCACGCCCTGGGCGTGCAGGGCCGCCAGCGTCTCCGCGACGCCGGGATAGACCACTGCATCCAGTGCGGTCTCCGCGTAGTGCTCCAGGAAGCCGGGCATCACATCATCGATATCCGCGTCGCTGCCCGCATCGCGGAACGCATACGTGATGAGCTGGCGCGAGCCCTCGCCGATCCAGCCGGTGATCTGCTTTACATCGTAGGTGGGCAGCCGCCAGTCGCTGAGCGTGCGGTTGACGGACTCGGCGATGTCCGCGGCGCTATCGACCAGCGTGCCGTCCAGGTCGAAGATGACAAGGGAATAGGGGTAGGCCAAGACGCCGCTCCACGATCAAAACGCTGATTCTACGCCTTCGCCGGGCCGAGCCCGTGGCCCAGCAGCGCCATGGCGTGGCGGCGGATCGTCTCGCGCGTGACTTCCTTGCGGATCGGGTCGTCCTTCCATTTGCGCCGGGCGGCCATGAACAGCATGGTCAGCGACATGATCGAGGGCATGATCAGCGAGGGATCCAGGTCCGGGTTGAGCAGGCCCTGGGCCTGCCACTGCTGGATTCGCTCGTGGAACGCGGCCTGCGTCTTGTAATCGACCTTGCCCTTCACGTGCTTGCGGAACGTATCGCCCTCGGTCAGCAAGTCGCCGAAGAACACCGGGGCGATCCACTCGTGCTCGCCGGCCACCTCGACGAAGCGCTCGGCCACCTTGACGAAGGCCGCGACAGGGTCGCCTGCATGCTCGTGGAATATGGTCTCCACGTGCTTGCGCATGGGCACGATGTGCGCCGCGTGGATCTCATCGAACAGCTGTTCGCGGGTCTTGAAGTAGTAGTGCACCGCAGCCGGGGTCATGTCGGCGGCACGCGCGATGGCAGCCAGCGTGGTCGCGGCGTAGCCATGTTTCGCGTACAGGGCCAGGGCGATCTCGACCAGGCGCGTGCGCTGGTCGGCGCCATCGGGCTGGGCGTGCGGGCGGCCCGGCGGGCGGCCGCGGCGCGGTTTCAGGGGTTTGGGGGAGTCCGGCATGTTCATGATCACTGAATAACACGAGAGCAGGGAGTTGCCTTGCGGTTCGTTGCCGCATATATTAACTGACGACTTAATTAATTTACAGGCCCGCCGCCAGTGAACGCCGTCCACCGCCCCGAACCTGCCGAGACGCCCGCCGGCGTTGTCGAGCCAAGCCTTGCGCCCATACCGGCCCAGCCCTCCCTGCGCCTGCTTTTTCCGGCACTCATGCTGGTCATGCTGCTGGCCGCCCTCGACCAGACCATCGTATCCACGGCGCTACCCACGATCGTGGGTGACCTGGGTGGCCTGAGCCAGCTTTCCTGGGTGGTGACTGCGTATTTGCTCACCTCCACGGTCGTCGTGCCGCTCTATGGCAAGTTCGGCGACCTGTACGGGCGAAAGATCGTCCTGCAGGTCGCCATTGTCATCTTCCTGATTGGCTCGGTGTTGTGCGGCCTGGCCCAGGACATGACCATGCTGATCTTGATGCGTGCCTTGCAGGGCCTGGGTGGCGGCGGGCTGCTGGTGATTACCATGGCGGCGATCGGCGATGTGGTGCCGCCGGCCGAGCGTGGCCGCTACCAGGGCCTGTTCGGCGGCGTGTTTGGCCTGGCCACGGTGATCGGGCCGCTGCTCGGCGGCTTCATGGTGGATCATCTTTCCTGGCGTTGGATCTTCTACGTCAACCTTCCGCTGGGGATCCTGTGCCTGCTGGTGATCGCCGCGGTCTTCCATCCGCACACCCGCCATGTGAAGCACCAGATCGACTGGTTCGGTGCGATCTTCCTTGCCACCGCACTGAGCTGCATCATCCTGTTCACCACCGAGGGCGGCACGCAGATGCCGTGGGACTCGGTGGCCTTGTGGTCGATCCTGGCGATGGGCCTGGTTGCTGTCGCGGGCTTTATCTACGAAGAGAGCATCGCCAGCGAGCCCATCATTCCGCTGCACCTGTTCAAGCACCGCACGTTCCTGCTGTGCAGCCTGATCGGCTTCTTCGTGGGCACCGCACTGTTCGGCTCCACCACGTATCTGCCGCTGTACCTGCAAACGGTGAAGGGGGTTTCGCCCACCGGTGCGGGCCTGCAGCTCCTGCCGCTCATGGGTGGCGTGCTGGTCAGTTCGATCGTGGCGGGGCGCATCATCAGTCGTATCGGTCGTTACCGGGTATTCCCGATCGTCGGTACGTTCCTGGGCGCGATTGCACTCATGCTGCTGGGTAGCGTCAGGGAGGAGGATCCGCTTTACCTGATCTACGGCTATGCCGGCATCCTTGGCCTGGGCATCGGCATGGTGATGCAGGTGCTGATCCTCGCGGCGCAGAACAGTGTCGACATAAAACTTATGGGTGTAGCCACTTCTGGCGTTACACTATTCCGTTCGATTGGTGGCTCGGTGGGCGTATCGGTGTTCGGTGCGCTGTTCACCCAGGGTCTCCAGTCGCGGCTGCAGGGCGAGATCCCGGCGGCCCAGATGGGTCCGCGCACCTTCTCGCCAGACATGGTGGCGAAGATGTCGCCCGACCTGCATGCAAAATTCATCCATGCCTTCGGCTCATCCCTTCACGTGGTCTACCACGTGGCGGCGGGCGTGGTTTTCCTCGGGTTCTGCCTGGCGTGGTTCCTGCGGGATGTGCCGCTACGCGGCGCGGGCAAGAAGCCGGCGTAGGGCGCTTGCCTTATTCGTTACCGTAACGAATAATAGGCGCATGAAGAAGAACATCAACGCCACGCGCGACCCGAACACCTCCGACATGTTTCCGAATGCGAAGCGTGGTCGTGGCCGGCCGCGCAAGCCTGATGCACTTACGAATGCGCAGCGCCAGGCACGCTACCGCCAGCGTCGCAAGGCCATGGGCTTTGATAGCCGCGGCGTCAACGCGGCCGCGGTGCAGTTGCTGGCCAGCACGTTTCGCGACCTGATCGAAGCCGATGCGCGAGCGGGGCAGCTACTGGATGCGGTGAAAGGCGCGGGCGATGCGGATGCCGCCGCCATGGCGCAGCAGCTGCGCAGCCTGGTCGAGAAGGCCACGCACCGCTTCGTCTAACGCACAAAAAATGTAGGAGCGCGCTTGCGCGCGATCGGGGGCTTGCGATTACCCCCATCGCGCGCAAGCGCGCTCCTACATTTTGGCTTCGAGTGTGTGGAAGGGGTGATCCACCCGGATGCCATCGGCATCCCACGACGTGGCCGGCTTGCCATCGATCCGGACGCTGGCAGGGCGCACACGGCCTGGCCAGAACACACGCACCGCTGTTCCGGGGCGAATGCCCTTATCCAGCGTGACCACCAGCGTATCGCCCTGAAGGCGTGCCGCCATGTTCAGCTCGCCGTACGCGACCGGCAGCTTCGTTACCTTCAGGCCATCACCGGCCACCCAGGCAGGCGGCGCTCCGGGTAGCAGGTACAAGCCGTCATCGGCCTCGCGCATCAACATGCCGAACAGCAGTCGCGCGTACTCGGCACCAATCCACGTGTGCGGCATGTCGCCCAGGTAGCCCGGGTGGCGCAGGCGCGAGTGGACCACCTCGGCCCACATGTTCCACTCGGGCGGCCGGCGATCGCGGACGATGGTGCCCAGCAGTTCGGCCGCATCGGCCGGGCGATCGAGGTAAACGTACGTCAGCACATTGCGCAGCTCGTACGGCGTGTACGCAAACAATTCGCCGGGCTGTTCGCGCTTGCGTACGTCGGCCAGGTAGCGATCAAACGTGGTGACCAGTGCATCGTGCGGCAACACATCCATCTGGCCGGCCGGGTCGAGTGCAATCGAGATACTGGTGGGGTCGCCATCACCCAGGTCAGCCGCGGCAGGGATCGTATCCACGCCTTTCCAGGCCATGGTGGCGCGAATGGAGGCGCCGACCGATTCGCGCAGGGCGGCGTACTGGGTGCGCGCATAGGCAGCCAGTTCCTTATCACCCCACTGATCGGCCAGCCACGCCCCATCGTGCCAGCCCTTCAGCGCCCACCAGTCATCCCAGTAACTGTGCGTGGGGCTGGAGTAGCCCTCGTGGCTGATTGATGGCGCGATGATGCCGTGGAAACGCTGCGGGGCAGGCTGGTCGGCCATGTAGCCGGGCACCATGGTGCGCTCACGCAATTCCTGCATGAAATGCATGGCGGCGCGCACCTTGGGCAGGTAGCTGCGCACCGATTCCGGGCCGCCACCGAAGCGCGCGACATCGGCCACGAGGTTGATGAATTCGCCCTGGCTGTCGTACTCGATATCCGAACCAAACCCCTTGTTGACGGTGCCATCGGCATTGAGGATGGGCGACACCAGGCCGTTCTCGTGCACGGCGTGGCTGGCGTACCAGTCGAGGTAATCGCGAGCGGTTTTTACCTCGCCCATGCGCAGCAGGATCGAGGCAGTGGCCGCGCCATCGCGGATGAAGGACCGGTTGTAGTTGCGCGGGCCCGCCTGCATGGCGTGGCCGGTCTGGTTGACCAGCATGTAGGCCG